>Ga0116228_10000719_pt1 | contig 25871 bp, 28 predicted proteins | sample S1TSphfallax_2_FD_89694 | JGI IMG/M metagenome (GOLD analysis project Ga0116228, IMG submission 89694) | Host-associated microbial communities from peat moss isolated from Minnesota, USA - S1T2_Fc - Sphagnum fallax MG | ecosystem: Host-associated > Plants > Peat moss > Unclassified | place...
AGAGTTCACGGGCGGATACCCCGGCTTCAGCCTCGCGGAGAATACTGATGATCTGTTGGTCGGAAAAACGCTTCTTCATGGGGATGTCCTCATGTGGCTTATGAAGACATTACTAACATCGCGGTGTGTTAATCAACGGGGAGCAGGTCAAAGTTATGCAATATTTAATTCTGCAAAAAATACCCTGCAAAGAATAACAATTACGCTATGATTTTCTAAGCAGGGCTTGAAGTAGTAAAAATTAATGCTTTTAAACTTGCTTAATATTACTCGTTTTCACGAACCAATGTGAATATTTCTTTGTTGATGAAGCTGACTACTTTTTGTTCAATGTAGTTAAATCTATCATTTACATAGATAGCATATCCTAAACGATCATCTGAATTTCTAAGCCCTTGTATTGAACGTGGTAGGCCAAATGACTTCTGACGTACAAATTCATCATCGAGAAGTTTGAAGTTATTCACGAAGCCTGGTTTATCATCAACAACGAAAGCAATTCCAGCAAAGCTGTGTTTTGTCGGAATTGACTCATTTAACAACGGAAGACCAAGGTTCGTCCGTACCATCATTCTGATCGGATCATAACCTCGTGCTAACGTCATTAATTCCGCTATCATATCGCCACCTGGTCGAGGATTAACTTCAATTATATAAAAACGTCCTTCACTTACCTTGAATTCCACATGTGCAAACGTATTACGTAGCCCAATTAAATTCATGACATCATGTAATCCTCTTGAAACTTCTCCCCAGATCTCAGCATCAAATTTATATGGAAAAATGTGTCCAAGCTCAACACAGTGAGGTGGTTGTGTGACAAATTTCTTTGTTATGCCTAAAATAATCCATTCATCGGTAGCAGTATCCCAGACCATTTCTGCACTGAACTCTTCACCACCAATATATTCTTCAACGATAAACTTCCTTGAAGATGAATAGCCTCGGCTGTTCACCGTCGGTAATCCGAGAATTACATCGACTGCATCTTGTAAATTTTCACAATTATAACAAATTCTCACTGCAACGCTGCCGTTCTCATCAACAGGTTTGATTACGCATGGAAATCCAAATAGTGGTTCATCAAGAGCTGCCGGAGCTGTGGACTCGTTAAAGATTGTATGCCTCAGTTCATAGCGCGTTCCGGCTAGTTTTTTACGTAGTACGCTTTTGAAACGGCATGCGAGTAATGCTGGTAATGAAGGGTGAACTTGATTGCCCAAATATTGGTTAACAATAGACGATTGCAATACTCTAAAATCATCAAAGGCAAGACAAACGACAAATTTACCATCATAACTGTTGATAAAATCGAGAATTTTACCAATATCATAAGTATCAACTATAGCAATCTCATCAGCTACTTCCATAGGATTTGTCACAGAGTTTTTATATTCACTAAGAGCCCGACTCATAAAAACCGTGTAATAACCCATTTCTTTTAGATACTGAATTGCAGAATAACTGTATCCTGATAAATTCGATTCTAAAATTAAAACTGAATCTTTCATATAATGCCCCTTTAGAAAAATAATTTAAATTTTGTCTAACAAACTCTAGGGATAGTCATGCACCTATCAGTTTTTCTGCATATTTCTCGAGTTCAGGTAGAATCACTACCTCATTATGTGCAGCTGTGACCCAGTCAAGATAAGACGGACGGGACAATACAAAATCAAGATAGGTACGAACCGAAACAGGGATGCTATTAAGATCGAGATATGTCGATGCCCGTGACATCATTGGTAGAACCATCGCGTCAACAATTGAATACTCACCAAATAAAAATGGCCCCCCTGTTTCATCAAGTGCTCGTGACAGCGCGCTAATCAAACGCTCCCACTCTATCTGCACGGTAAAAGGAAGAATCACTTTCTTTTCTGCCTGTTTAGTGCACCAGAATGGCAGCGTCGAGCGAATTAGTGCAAATTCACTTTGCACTTCGGTAGCAAGTGATTGAGCGAAGGCCCGTGCCATCCGCTCACGTGGCCACAAACTGTCATCACAATATTCACGAGAAACATACTCACAGATTGCAAGCGTCTCCCACACAATGATTTTTCCATCATGTAACACTGGCACCCGCGATGACGGATGTACTTGTGATGCCTTTAATTTGAACGCATCGGTAAATTCTCGAAAACCTGGAATAGCCTCAAATGGGATCACTATATCTTCAAACTCAATGCCAACTTCACGAAGCAGCGACCAAGGTCGTAGAGACCATGAAGAATATTTCTTTGTACCAGTATATAAAGTTAACATGATCCTCTTACCCACCAATTTCTACGCCGACGGCACAAACTACATCCCCTTTATTTATTGCAAGCGTATTGACCATGAACAACACAATACCCTCATCCTTTGCAAAGGGTGTGTATCCCCCTTCACCAATAATCGGTTCCAATCGGCCAAGCACTTCACCGTAGGAAACAGAGTTACCCGCCTCAATTTTTGGGTACCATAGGCCATCTAATTCAGAAGTCATCACCCTGAGCTCGAGCTCTTTAGGCAACTGAGATGCCGGCGGAGCTTCACCACAAAGGCCAAGATACTTCATTACTCGTTCAATGCCGTCAACCAACTGCTGTACATTGTGTTCATCAACACGACCTGAATGCCCCGCTTCGACAAGAATAGATGGCACCCCAGCGGAAGTACCCGCTAGACAGCTAAACCCAGCTCGCGTTGCCCCAACCATATAAGGCAACCCAAAAATAGCTGCCAATAGTCGGCTTCTATCGTTAGTAGGATCAAAGAACGTAAATGGCGTTAGACATTCACCAATGTCACCTGAGTGCACGTCGATAAGAGCATCTGAAATCGATATTACTTTCGAAAATAAAGAATAGGCGAGCTGCTCGCTTGCACTTCCAGCCGGATTCCCAGGAAAGAGTCGATTAAGATTTTTGCCATCAATTGGGTTTTCGGAAACACTTCTCTTTTTGTAGCCAGCCATATTTACAACAGGTACTACTATCAATGTTCCGCATCTTAGAGGTTGTTCCAGTTTCGAAAGTCTTACAACAGCTTCAATCCCAGTGTATTCACTAGCGTGTACACCACCAGTGACCGTCAACACTGGGCCAGGTACATCAGAGCGGATCACAGTGAAAGGAATTGGATTCTTCATATCGTCACCGACTACTAAATAGCCAGTGCTTGTCATACCTGTAGGAAACAGGTTCAAGTCAAAATCATTGAAATTGATAACGTTCATTTTTATCTCTATGTAATAGCTGATTATTCAGCAATCTTTCTTACTTAATTAGCTGCTTCACTTAATAAGTATCGGGCGCAACACTTAAATTCTTTCTTCTTGCCACTGTGTTCAAAATAAGAACAAATAAACATAACACTGCTAATATGCTAAATAGACCAACTCCACCGCCATATTGTAACATTACTCCACCAAGCAATGGCGCAACCGCACTTCCTAATGCATAAAGGCTACCTGCACCAAAAAAACTGCCTCGTAAGTCGCTCGGCGTTAGCCTATCAATTTTCACACTAAAAGTTGGGAAAACAATTAACTCTCCAATACTAAGAATCACTGTCGCGAGTATTAGTAACCACAAATTATTAGTACCCGCCATTGCAAATAAAATTTGTGCGAAAAACATCAGTGCAATGCCAAAATTTAATCTGCTATCAATCGAACGAGATTCCAGCAAACGTAATGCAGGAAATTGTGCGATAATCACTGTTACTGCATTTACTGCTATTAACCACCCGACAAGCCTCCGCCCTCCTTCGGGGTTCCATCGAGCAATGTATTGTACTAAAGTTGAGTCGAAATTGGCGTAAACAAGCGCGATTAACATATTACAAATCAATAATATAATGAAGGTTCGGTTCCCCAATATATGCTTGCATGTCTCACTGAAACTCTGTTGCACTGAGCTCACATTTAACTTAGGACGCATATCCGCGTTGCCGAGAAGAAACCAGAGTATTATTCCATATATAAGGTGAATAACCCCTACTGATAAGAAAGTTATAAACGGATTACTAATACCGAATGTAACGCCTAGCAATGCTCCCACTGAAACGCCAACATTTAAGGCAAAATAGCGAAAGTACAAACAAAACTCGCGATCGTTTTTATCAGCGATACGATCGCCAATGAGAGCCTTGCAACAGGATTCCAAATGCGAACACCCCATACTCACTGCAATAATTGAAACACCATAACCCTCAATTGTATGACTCATACTTAGCAGCAAAAAGCCCAGTGCGACTAGAAATGCACTTAGAGTAATGATCTTCTTGCGTCCATACCGGTCTGAGAGATATCCAGCATAAGTCCCGCTGAGCGCACCACATGCAGTGGCTACAGCTAGAAATGTCCCAATAGAAACAGCTGATAAATTAAATTTTTGGAACAGAGTTATCGAAAAGAACGGCCACGCCATATAATATCCACCACGTGTCAACAGCGTGCCGAGTAGCATCACATGAATTTCAGGCGGAAATCGAGTATAACGAGTTATGTCGAAGAATTTCATTCCCACTGCAACACCTCTTTATCACAGCTAAACATACTCAAAGATCTCCGATACACATGTCGATCATGTCGATACACTGCTCAAGTAACGATGTAGGTATTTTAAGAGACGGCATGAGTTTCAATACTTCATTACGTGGCCCTGACATTTCCATCACAATTTTTCTCTCGAACATTGCACGCCGAACACGTATCACATCTTCGGGGTGTTTAAATTCGAGCCCTTGAAACAGACCTCGACCTTTTTTTCTCACCAGATGTTTTGTATATTTTTTCAAGACTATTTCCAGCCTGAGATCCATCACCTCAATATTCTCTCTAAGCTGTTTCAGGAATGCCTCATCTTCCCAATAGGATAATGCTGTTTTGGCAGCAACAAATGCCAGATTATTACCACGGAAAGTGCCGTTGTGTTCACCAGGGGCCCATATATCGAACTCAGGTTTAAGCAACACAATTGCCATCGGCAAGCCATTGCCACTAATAGATTTTGACAAACAGATCAGATCTGGCTTGATACCAAATGGTTCGAAACTGAAGAATGTGCCAGTGCGACCACAACCTGCTTGGATATCATCCACAATCAGCAACGCACCCAGATCCTTCGCAAGGGATTGCAATGCTTGCAACCAAGAACTTGAAGCGACATTTAAGCCACCTTCACCCTGGACGACTTCAACAATGAATGCAGCTGGTTTCTCAATACCTGAGCTTGGATCTTCAAACAGCTTGCGTGCATAGCCAATAGAGTCAAAATCACCATCAACGTAGTTGTCGTAAGGAAGTCGGATAACATCATTCAAAGACACCCCCGCTGCAGAGCGTTTGAAGTCATTACCAGTAGCTGCAAGCGCCCCCAGTGAGGCACCATGAAATCCATTAGTAAAAGACGCTATAGTGCGACGTCCTGTTAGTTTTCTGGCAAGCTTGAACGCAGCCTCAACTGAATTTGCCCCTGTAGGGCCAGTGAACTGCACTCGGTAGTCCATATCACGGGGCACAAGAATTACTCGTTCAAATTCGCGTAAGAACGCAACCTTGGCGGTCGTCGCAAGGTCTAGCCCTTGGACAATCCCGTTATTATTCAAATAATCGATTACTGCCAGCTTTATACGTTCATCATTGTGACCATAATTCACCGATCCAGCACCCATCAGTAAATCGATATAACCATTACCCAGCTCGTCATAAAGCATGGGGCCTTTAGCTTTCGAAAATACGGTGGGGAAACCACGAGAATACGAACGCACATTCGATTCCATGCGCTCAATTAGAGATAAATCATTTTCTTGTTCGTCGGTGAATTTTTTATCTTGTTGTACTTCTTCATCAACACTTGAATCTTTGGTATACATATTAATTCCATTAAAAATTATGTTAATTGAGTTCTAGATAATCTTGACGGCGGTAATACATACTTATGAGTGGGGCAAGTTTTCCCCCCATCCAATTAACTGTCGAAGCTCTGATAGAATGGGAGAAGAATGGGCAATCCTGATATTGTCCATTTTGGATATAACGTGCCAAAGTAAAACCAGCTGACACAGAAGTCGGAACGCCATGACCGCAGTACCCCCCAGCAAATAGGATACGTTCAGTAACCTTGCCAACTAGTGGCGTCCGGTCCCGTGTAAAAGCAAGCCGTCCTCCCCAACACTTTGCGATCTCTGGGATATCTATTACATCTCCAAAGAGTTCATGTGCAGCTAGCCTAAGCTCTTTACTGATCACATCTAAATCACCATTAGAGGTCAGCGACTTACGTCCACCAAACAGGAGCGTCCCATCTTTAAGCAAACGAAAATAATTCGAGAAATTGCTGATCGTGGATGAAACTTTGCCTGTAGGCAGCAAGAGTTTTTGGGCTTCTAATGAAAGGGGGTCGGTGGCAACGATAAAACTCCCAAGTGGAATCGTAAAATTGTTTGCACTAATACCCATAGGTTCGGTGTACCCGTTGGTCGCTATAACGACCTGACGTGCACGAAGTACACCATGCTTATGGTGTACTTCAACATCAAATGAAGATTCTTTGAGCTTAATCACTGGGGTATTTTCGTGAATGCTTGCACCTTCTCGCTTAGCAATCCTCAATAGCTCATCAACGAGCTTAAGTGGATTGAGGCAAGCACTGACATTGTCAGAGATGGCAGATACGAATCCACGTGCGCAAATATGTTCTTGAAGTTCATCTCCTTCGATAAATTCCCCAGGGAACTTAAAATGTTCTCGCTGGATCTGGAAATTACGTTTCAGCCGTTCAGACTGTCGTGCAGATCTTGCAAGCGAAAGCCTACCACTGACGGTCCAATCAACATCGAGAGCTTCATTAATAATTAGCGCCTCGATTTTTTCGACAGCTTTTAGAAACCAATGAAAATATTGTTTACCTTCATTAATCCCATAGGTATCAAGTACTGAAGATGCTGAAGCCGATGGCCCAATCGTACAAAAACCAGCATTGCGCGCGCTCGCACCATATCCAACATAACTTGATTCAAGCAGAACAACATTTCGTCCGTTTTTTGCCAATTCGAACGCAACTGACAATCCAGTAAATCCGCCACCAATGACTACAATATCTGCGTCACATGGAATATCACTATCGGACAATGTGATTCTATTGTGCCCATCCCAAATAGGTGATCCGAATAATAATTCAGATCCCCCTCGCTGGGATTTTATATCAGCACTCAATAGCCACCTCCGGCAGACTTTGTAATAACTCCTGTAACGCACAGGTTATTTCAACTGCACGCAGTGATAAAATGCTAAAAGAACCAGCATCACCAAATCCATGTGATGATTCACATAGACCATTCATAAAGAACGGAGGCGTCACATCTGAATCTTTTGGCTGAAGTGAATAGTTTCGGTTTATCTTCAAGCCTCCATTTTTGTCAGCAACAAATTCATTTTTAATACCTAACATCAAAGGATGAATCGGTTCTTCCGATAGTCCTCGGCCAAAATTCTTAAATCCTGTGGCAAGCACTACTGCATCTACTTCAAGAGAAGAGCATTCTTGTGTCAAACGCTCTGTAATATCCAGTCGATAACGCTCTGCTTTAATTTCACAAGCCCTCACATCGTGGCTTCGATGCATATATATAGTTTGCTTGCCTTCCAGTTTTTGTGCATACAACTTTAGATACAGCTTATGAATTACATCTTCGTCAGCAGATGAATAATTAGTAGCCTTTAGCTCAGTATTAAGAAGCCGTTTCCCCTCTTCGCTAGCGTTATAGTAATAGTCAACGAACTCAGGAAAATACACTTCCTCACTAAATGGGCTTGTATCCTTGAGTTTGTACGAATATGCTCGATGGATAGCATGTACTTCCGCTTCTGGGAACTGAGCAGCCAAGTCTAGGACCAGCTCAACAGAACTTTGGCTGCCACCAACAACCGCAACTGAACCGCCTGCTTTAAGTCGTGATGCAACACGTGCCATTTTTCGCGAGTAATCGGTTAAGTGAAATACACCTTCTCCTAAAGTAGAATCAAACACGTGGGGAATATTGGGAGTGCGCCCTGGGCCAAGGATCACACTACGGGCAAAAAAGATCCCATTATTTGTTACCAGTCGGTAGACCTGCCCTTCGACAATTTCGACAGAGAATACAGTGATACCATACCGTACTTGATCCGAGAAATGATTTGCCACCCAGACAACATACTCTGCATATTCTCGTCGTAACGGAAAAGTAATGCCCAGATTGAGGAAATCAAAAAACCGGTCATGGACATGCAGGAAATTGGTAAAAGAGTAGTAGCTACGAGGATTAGCAGGTGTAACCAGATCTCGCAATGGATGGTTTTGAATATCGGAGTCAGCAAGCAGCATTTCACGTTGCCACCCAGGCGAAGAATGGCGCTCTAGGAAAAGACCATTACCCACAAAATTTTTTTCTTCAAGCGCCACTGCTAACGCTATATTTGCTGGTCCAAATCCAATTCCTATAAAATCCAGAATATTAATATCATTCATAATTTCCTCCAAAATCCTTATTAAATTAAGTCGCTCAACGGCTTAACACAGTTCCATCTAAGGTTGATAATTTCTGGTTGTATTTGCCAACGAATAACAGGTAATAATCCCAAAGCATTCCGAATAGATTCAGACATTTCAGGCATGAGTGGTCCGAAAATGACGGGTAGCACCATTGCAAGCAACGCGTACACAAATCCAATTCTCTTTTGAACATCAACTGCTAAATCAGACTCAAGATAATTCCCAGCATAAATAAGTAACGCGCTAATCTGCTCTGCGATACGTTGAGGGCTGAATTTCTCAACTTCATAGAATTGTTCGAAACGATCCAGAATAGTTTGAAGTTCACTCCAATGCGCATCTGTTACTTCTAAACAGTCTCCAATGCATACACCTGCCTCTAATGCAGCGCTCGTTAAAGTTTCGTTCAGTTTTCGCCACGGAGTTAACAGGCGCACTTCTAGTAACTTATCCATAGAGGATCGTGTGAAATTCACCTTCTGAAATTCAGGATTACTAAGTGCTAGATAGTATCGGACTCGGTCCTTGGGAACCTCGTTAAGAAGGTCTCGTCCCCAAATTAAATTACGCTTACTGGTAGAAAACTTGAAATTTTCAAATTCATAAAATTCATTGGTTACAATGAAGTCAGGTTGTCGTAACTCACCATCTGCGAATGACAATGCAAGATGTACTAATGCAAAGAAGAATGAGTTGTCATAACCAAGAAATTGAACGATACGAGTATCGCTAGCAGTATCCCAATGCAGTACACCATCTGAACGCTTACCCACGGCTACCTCTGCTGCATGAACAAGACCTGGCATCATTTCCGCCCAAACATTCAGAACCTGCCCCTCATGTCCATGAAATGGAGCAGGAATCCCCCAGTCAGAGACATAAGTGATGGGATAGTCTGGAAGCGGGCGTGCAAGCAACTCATCGACAAGTTGTAATAAATGAGGGCGCCAGTGTTTTGATTTATCAGCAAAGAAATTCTTAATTTTTTCACGATAATGTTCTAGTTCAAGTACTACTAGTTTTACTTCGGACTTAATAAGACCATTTTCGGGTGCAATTGCATTGCATGGCATTTTGATGTTAGCAGCATCATTAGGATGACCGCAGTTCTCGCAAATAGCACCCGCTGTTTGCGCAAAGCAGACTGAACAGTAACCACTCAGATAAGATTCAAAGATCATTGTTTTATTGACAGCGTCCATCCAAACGCTCTTAGTCTTCGTCGTTAATTTTCCAGCATCATATAATTTCCTGAAAAACTCTTGGACAAAAACTGAGTGTTCATTATCGGGATTGTGGAAAGTATCAGCCTTGATTCCGGCCATAGATAAAGTTTCACGAATTTTATCTGCATAATCATTAGCAAGTTCAGTAGGCTTAGCATTTATTTTCGCTGCTGTAGAGACAACATAAGTTTGATTATGATCGGAATAGGATACATAGGTGGATGATTCACCTTTCATTTTTAAAAAGCGGTTATAAATGTCTGCCCCAAGATAAGGGCCACAAATATGTCCTACATGAAGATCACCATTTGGCGTAGGAGGGGTTGCAGTAATAATTGTTTTTCTTGCCATTTAAGATAGTCTCAACTTATTAAAATACTTCAGAAAAAGTAAAAGGTTTACTTTAAGTAAAAATTTTTAAATTATCATGAAATAGTTGATTCTGGAGCTCCCCACCAAATAGTTAACAATTCAAGTGATTCAGTCTCAGAAATATTGCGAAGTTTGTGAGTGCTGAACCGTGGTAGATAAATTAAATCCCCTTTCTCAACAAGTCTTTTCTCTCCATCTATATTCATTTCCCCCTCTCCTGATATGATAATAAATGTCTCCTCTTCATCGTGATCATGTGGGTAAGATGATTGCTGTGGTGCAATTGTCATCCATGCACTTCCCCAAGGAGGTGTTGCGACATCTTTCCAAGGATAAAGACGGCGAAAATCACCCCCATATTCAGATTTAATTATATCTGTTTCTGATTTTCTTATTTTCATGTTTTACCCAATTTTCTTAAAATGAATGATCCACAGAAGTAGATGATAGTAAGCCCCACGCGCTCATTTGATCTTCCGAGTCAATAACGGATGTATGCCGAGTTCCATAAATACGTTTCAACCAACGCCAGTCGTTAACATCTCCTCTGCCATGAATACATCTATTATTGTTGAAAATTAGTAGCTCACCCGGTTTCAAGATGATTTTACGGCAATGTTCATGTGCAAGTGTCTTTAGTTCTTTTATTGCTTCTTGAGCTAGCTCATTTGTTGACAAAGTAAATACTGCCCACCTTATTTCATCGAATCCTTCAATATTTTTTATGATAGGGGACTCAGTGGAAAATATTTTGTATTTATTTAAATTAAAGGAATCTGCATGCCTGAATTCATACAGTTTTTCACGCAATAAATTTAGTGTTTTCGGAGAAAGCTGTCTTTTGATATCCCCCATAGTCAATAGATGTGTAGCCGCTTCTGAATCATTATTGATACTAATTAAGGTAAGAACTTCTGGTCGTCCGACCCTAGGTAGAAAAGGATTATCTACATGAAATCCAAATTCAATTCTACCGGCATTAGATTGTGATTTCTCTTGACCAGATATGGGGAAAACATCATGCAGTATGGCCCCCTCTTTTTCTTCTCGGTAACCAAAATTACTGAGTCCAATACTACCAGTAAGCCCTGTAAGGATAGCTGATGCGAAGGGGGCTTCACTCACTTGCCATTTGTTTTCAGGGACATCAACTGGTAAGTTCCTAATAATAAAAAAAGGTTCTTCTGTTTCGAAGAGTTGCTTTCGGATCTTCTCTATCGGAATGCCTGAATTAACTATAATATCAATAAGTTTTGAACTTTTTCTATTAAAACCTCCGGAAACTTCTTTTGATAATTCATTTCTTAATTCATCTCTATTGTCATCACTAAGTGAATACTCTAAGAGGGATTCGTGAGTATAGGAAACATGTGGGTTACTATCAGTTAATGTGTTCATGTCTTTCTCAATTGTTGAAATTAGATGAAAAAATATTTTCAAAAATAAAAGTTACACTAAAAAGTAGCGATTTCACGTGAGAATTACCTATGTGTGTTTTTTTAATTTCAAATACTAACCTCTCTTTATTGAAAGGGCTTAATTAAAACGCCAAGCCGGTTAAACTAGAATGACTGTAGTTAACTAAAAACATGAATAATAAAAATTGACATGGTTTTAATTTAATTTCTCATGCTAACTTTCTTTCATTGATGAAAGAAAATGATCATAATAATTAGCACACAAATTTAGTCTAAGGTATGCACCCAAGAATATTTCATTCGCTGAGCTTTTGTCATATTTCAATAGAAGAAATATCACTCTGCTAAGCCATCCATCAGCATGCTCAACATCAATAGAAATATGCTCAGCATAATATTTTGCATGTTCTTCATTCATACCTAATGTTTTTATCCAATGGATAAGTTTAGTATATTTGAGTGAATCTAATAATTCAGTCATGGCCATGGTGACAATGGATTTATAGTAATGCAGCCTATTAGAAGCACCAAGCATAAATACATTATATCCAGTAAGTCCCTGCCAAGAGTAAAGATTGTTAAAGTGATCCTGAGGCAAGTCAATATCCCGGTACTTTAACAATGATTTATAAAATCCTGCATGTGTTTTATGGTTATTACCATTTCCAGCCTCATCCCATAGACAAGTCATCGGCAATATAGGCCTGAAAAAGTTGCAAACAACATTGCTGATGAATGTTGATTTCTAAATCGTTTTTTACCGACAACCAAACAGTCAAATCTTGCTGATTTATCAGTATAGAAATAACTTGACTAAAAGGTGTATTAGCAATTTCACTGCTACAAGAACGCATCTTATGATTCCATTCAATCCAATGAATCATAAGATATCAGAATGATTAATTTACGCAACAGTAAAAAACCACAATTCATTAACATAATAAAACTTAATTAACTAATTGTTTTTAAATTAAATTAAGCCAAAACATGCACAAAAACAAACTTAGTAATTGGTAAGAATTTGTAATGTTACCCTTTAAGGTTCTTCATTTTTCGTCAACGAAAATGCCTTGAACGACTTCCATGCCCAATCGATTGCGTTTCGTTCACAATTAAGCGAAGGGCATAGAGATGCGGCTATTGCCCATCACTCATCATCATGGCATAACGTTCTGATGGGGGGCAGTTTGGATATCGGAAATTATTGTACGTTAAGGCTGTTTTTTGACCTTCTCTACTTTGGCTGGTCTCAGCCGACGAAACTTTCCGGAAGCCGGTATCCGGTTGCTTTTCCAGATATGATCGCCTGTCAGATTGATGTGCTCCCAGCCTAACGGCGACAAATGCGATAGCAGTTGCTCGTTGATCTTCACCCCTTTACGCTTCAGGGCATCGACCGCTCTTTCCATATAGACGGTATTCCACAGGGATATGGCAGCTGTCAGGAGCGTCAGTCCACTGGCGCGATAGCTCTGATTTTCCGGTTTTCGGTCCCTGATTTCACCCAGGTGGTGCAGGAATACCGCACGCGCCAGCGCGTTACGGGCTTCTCCTTTATTCAGTCCCGCCTGTACCCGCCGACGAAGTCCCGGATCGCGGAACCAGTCGAGCATAAACAGAGTTCGTTCAATACGGCTAATTTCCCTCAATGCTTTGGCAAGTCCGTTTTGCTTGGGGTAGCTGGCAAGCTTTTTTAGCATCAAGGATGCCGTCACGGTTCCCTGTTTTATCGAGGTGGCCAGACGCAGCACTTCACGCCAGTGAATTTCGATCTCTTTCAGGTTCAGGCTGGTCGTTGATATCAGTGACTGAAGCGCCGGGTATTGGTCTGTTTTCCCTTTGATAAACAGCTTTTTGTCGTGGAGATCCCTGATTCGCGGACAGAACGCAAATCCCAGCAGATGCATCAGGGCAAAAACATGATCAGTGAAACCAGCGGTATCAGTGTAATGCTCCCTGATTTCCAGGTCGCTTTCGTGGTACAGCAAGCCATCGAGAACATGGGTTGAATCCCTGACCCGGCTGATTATGCAGGTGTAAAACGGGCTGTATTGATCCGAAATATGGGTATAAAACTGCAGTCCAGGCTCCTGCCCATATTTCGGGTTAACCTGCCCTGCGTAGCGGCCTGAGCTGCCTGTTCTGAAATTTTGTCCGTCTGATGATGACGTTGTCCCGTCACCCCAGAATGCCGCCAGCGGCCTTTTCCCCTGCGCATTTACCAGCTCTGCAAGAGCGGCTGAATAGGCTTGTCACGGATGTACCATGCCTGAATATCTTCGAGTGATGATTGGTGCTCCCGGGGCAGGCTTCTGCCATTTTGGTAAGGCCAGGATTGATGCCATCCGCAAGAATGGTGGTGAGAAGCAGCCGGGGATCGGGACGGGTAAGGTCATTTTTTATATGCGAAAAATGTCGGGTAAACGTCGTCCAGCTGTTTACCTCATCGAGAATTTCCGTGATTTTAGGTCGCGGTAGCATGCTGTAAACCAGCTCTGCCAGCGGTGAAACCTGCGCCGGAATGCAATTATCCAGCGGAGAGACTTTTACGCCCCTGCCAGATATTTCCACATCGGGCAGTTCACCAAGGGCAGCCATGGCATTGACCTCTTCAAGTCTGGACTGAAGCAGGGTCATACGGCTGGTAATGTACTCATGATAATCAGCAGATACGGGCAGTGGCAGCGCCGGTGTGAGTTTGTCAAAATCCTTTTCTGGCATGAGGTAATCATCAAAATTTTTGTAGCGGCGCGAGCCTTTAACCCAGATATCCCCAGATCGCAACGCACCTTTAAGCTCGCTGAGAGCAAAAAATTCATAGAACTGCCTGTCAATACCCGCAGGTGTAATCACCACCTTGCGCCAGCTTTCAGGAACAAACTCAAGCGGCGCTGTCACCGGAACTTTACGTGACTGCTTCCGGTACATATCCTTAATCACAACCAACGCATCAGCCAGAGGTTGCGCTGCCGGGGTTGCGACTAACTGTAAAGCAGACAACATGCGTGGGGCATATTTCCGTAATGTGCTGTATTTCTAGGTAATAATATGCAGCGGGTCAAAATTATTTTTCCTGGCGAGGTGGCGTGTTTCCTCCAGACTGGCGACAAATTCAGGCCATGGCAGTATGTTTTCTATTGCGAGCCATGGATCGCCACCGGAATCACGGGCTTCAGACAGAGTCTGGCCGACATCGATATATTGCTTCAGTTTGGAGTGGATCAGCTTTCCGGTCTGCTGAAGGCGCTCAGCCTGTGTTCTTTTGGCTTTGCTGAAAAGGCTGTTCAGCATTCGCTCATGCAGTTCAATCACTTCGTCTGTCATAGTGGCTCTGGCTTCTTCCAGTACGCACACCAGGATCGCATGACGCCGGGCTGCTGAAAATCGGGTCAAATCCCGGCTACTCATCTTTCGGCCTTCCCGTGCCATTTTAAGCAACCGGTTCTGGTGAATGGTACGATCGATATCTTCCGGTAATGCCAGCGATTCAATGCAACTGAGCCGGAGTTAACGGGGCATTCAGAGTCTGAAATACGATTTTATCGCCGCCTGTCATGGCCTCCGCACAGGTACGCTCCACTACATCAATCGCGGGGATTATCACGTTGTTCTGCCGGAGATAGATCAGTAACTCTTCGGCCAGGAGAATACCTTTATCGGTGCACGTCGCCATCGACAGCAGGTGTGTAATTCAGTCCTGCTGTATTTTGCCGGTGAATGTCTTTACGCCAAGATAGCGGTACAGTTCGGTTAAATGCTCACGCCGGGTTGTATCCCTGCCGGAAAGGTAAGCGGGCCAGAGATCCCCGGTGAGTTTTAGCCTGCTGGCGATATGCTTCAGTGGTGCATCAGATGGGGAGATTTTTTATCCGGAGCAAAACCGACATTTTTCAGATAGCAAAGAAGGACGGCAAAACCAAAACGGCTGGCAGGTTTACGGTGAGCACTGATAAGCGCCAGATCATGTTCACTGAAATAGGCCATTCGGGTCAGCGTTAATTCACCGTCCGGTAATGCCAGTAATGATTCTCTTTCCGACAGAGAAAGAATCTGCCTCCTTGCCATATGGTTTCCCTCATAAATTATTCGATATGGTATTTTTAACAAAAATTGTTCTCGCATAAGGGTACACCCTATTGCGATAACATACCCTGCTCAAAAAACAGTCTTACCGTACAATAATTTCCGATATCCAAACTGACCCTTTGCTAGTTGTATCGTATGATGAGTACTTTCTGACGGGCATGTTTTTTGGAAGAGTTACTGCGTTATACAATCCGATTTACTATGTTTAACGGAAAATTTATCCCTATAAAAAGAAAATATAACTAATTTTGTTGCATACTTGTCTACAGTAAATCGATGAACTATTCGTTAATGATTGTTTTTATTGAGTTTGATCATAGAAGTAGCTGGTTATGTCGCGAATATTAACAAATTAATTTAAATAGTTAGATTATGGTGAAACGATATAATTTTTCTTGTAAATCAATGCTTATGGAAATCTGGGAGTCTTGAATTGGTCGAACCAAAAGCCTTAGCGTGCGAACACTGTCAGGCAACAACCGGGCTAGTGCTGATGCCCACTAAAACTGAAAGATTCAACGCTGAACGTAATGAGTATATCGAGATCGATAAGAAAGTGATGTTTTGCTTAAGTTGCAGGAAATGCACCACAGTGTCAGCTGCAAACAACATATCTATCTCATAGTGCTCAACAGCCAGAAATAAGGCTCTGAGTGACTTGTAACGCCCTGGATTTGGGGTTGACAGAAGCTCACCGCAAGTTCTATCACAACGCCACGATCTTTGTGTGAGCGTGCCCGGCGAAGCCGGTTCGGATGTTAATTAGGTCTCCCCCCCCTCTTCCTGCTAAGCAATGCAGACTTACCGCGATAAATTTATACATTGCGCGATCGGAGTGGCCTCGGCAAAGCCGGGGCGTATCTCCGCGTGCGACCGGAACGGGAGCTTACGAGCGTGTATTCTTTAGTTACAGCATCATCATAATGAAACGACTGGAATAGCTGGAACCACTTGCCCGCCTTTAGGCGGGTGCTATCTATAAGCCGCTTTGCGGCGTTATACATCCGGCAAGAGCTTTGCTCCCTGCGAGGTTGAGCGTAAATTTTCTGTCCACAGGACAGAACTTGAATAGGTATTTTATTTAATAGATAAAGATTTAAGTTCTTTAACAGATTTATTGCGGTTTTAAGTCTCCACGAGTGTAACCTTACTGGGTATCTCTCTTGCAGTTAACCTTGAGTAACTAGTTGATGATCCAAAACTGGCCTAAGTTTTCGATTTCGCGGTATGAAAAACAGGGAACACTAAGGGAGCGAAGGCTGAAATATTGATGTGCGGGTCATAATTCGAGCTATCTGCTCAGTTAAGGCGTGCGTGGTCCTGAAGTAAGGGTTAAACAGGTAAAACAGCTAAGCGTGAATAGTTTCCACGAGATATTATCATTCGTTCTTTCACTCGCCTTTTAACCTCATCAAGGACGGCCTGTCTATCCGCTGGGAATGTGCCTCGAGATATTTCTCGAGTAATTTGCAGACGAACACTATTGGTGACTTCCGCATGAGAACGCTCAGCATCGCGTTTTGCTTGGGCACGTTTCTCACCCTGAACTTTACGTTTAAGGCGATACTCTTTAAATCGTTGATGGAAGCCTTGCCAGGCTTGACTGACCAGGTCGGCGATCTCTAATCGCGCGAGGCCTTTCTTCTCACGTTGGCTGTTTTTCCATTCGGCTCTGCTACGTCGCGCAGCTTTTACTGCTTCCGCAGAGATATCAAGGGCGTCAAAAAATGCGGTAGTAAGGGTGATGTCAGTTGGAATATGGCAGCCGATTTGCGGATCGAACATTGGTTCGGAATAGGTAATCAAACCGAAATCATCCGCAAGAGACTGGAGCGCACGAGTACAGCGTGTAATGGCTAGATTTCCTTTACTTGACTCTGTGGCCAAGCCACATTCTATGGCCAGCGTTGTTAGCGTTGCATTGACACGATTACTAAGCGGATCGTAATGAAAACACATAGCCTGAAGCAGCGCCTCGATGGCTCGCACTCTCAGTACCGGTGGTTTGCGAAAACGTTTACCTATAGATCGAGCGAAGGCGACATGCAGAGAAAAATCAAAACGGGATGTGAGACCGGCGGCCTTATCCATTAGCTTACGGTTAAACGGGAGTGTTGCCTTATCCTGTCCGTCACCATTTTTTTTAGGGACAATAAACTTAGGAAATGGATTCTTAACCTGTCGATACTGTTGGTAAAGATTAGTGGATTGGTCAGACACCACCGCCCGCGCTTATGGCGAGAAAGGGTCTTAATACTTGATTTGGGATTAACATAAGGTATAATTCCTTTAGTAACACCGTTATTAGAAAAACCCCTTTTCATATCGCCTCGCCAAAGTTGATGATGAATTGGGGTTTTTTGCTATCTGGCTTTCGCCATTCCCTGAACGACTTACCGGGTCGCCCTGCCGCATAATTTATTGCCTAGATCAGGCTTAACTTAGGTAGGAAAATACCACGCTGTTTCGAGCCGATCAATTGATAACGCAATAAAATTGCGAGAGCGCACAAATAATCGCCAGAAATTCCTTCCTCATGAAGATATTCATCAAGAAGGAGCTTAATAGTAACCCAATAATAAGACTTGGTGCTTACTCTTCGATTGCATTCACAACAACATCAGGAACGGTTGGGCGCCCGTTAACAAAGCAAGTCGCTACAAAAGTAGCTTCAGAACAAAGATCGCCATTGACCGTGATTTGCTGGACGAAGTTAACACGGTTTCTTTTTTCATTCTTCATAAGCTTACAAGTAACTTCCATATGGTCGCCTTTCTTGAGGCTTTTACGGAAATTAAGCTTATATTCCAGAATCATGTGTGTGCGGCCTTCTTTGAACTCTTGCTCAAGATCTAAGCCAAGAGATTCCTTCATGAAAGCATGACGAGTCCACTCCATGTAGAACGGGTAATACAGTCCATCGACAACACCTTGAAAATCAACGTGTTTATCATCCACTTCGTATTGTTTCGCAAACATCATAAATCCTTAAAAAAGTGCAACATCGTAAATCTCTGCGGCAGGATAATATCCTCAAATTCCTGCTTAGAGGTATCCTTACCAGTACAAACATTTATAGCCATGCTCATATCATCTGTAATGCCATAAATGAAACTTATACCATGATAGATATTATGATTTCTTCTTTCAATGTCTATTACATTATCAGGATCATGTTTTAGAACATCATCCCAAATAACGGTTGAAACATCGCCAGCCTTAATTTTAGTCAATTCAAGACCAACTTGAATCAACGTACTATCATTATATTTCCCGCCATAATAAAATTTAACATCCCATCCGTTATATCCATTACTCTGATGTGCAGAAAGCTCATTGTTTTCCACCAAAAGCGTAGACACATAAGTCACAGTTCTGACGTTATTTAAAAACTTAATAACTTCCGTACTGCAATCATTAAAGTCTACTTTTACTTTTTTTGTATCCACTTTATTTTCCTACACTCTAAGACATCTTCTTTTTTTATAATTAACCCTTCATTTCCTGGTATGAAAATACTGGACTCGTCCAATATAGAAACTTTGCCTATTTTAACGCCTGACTTATATCTAACATAACAAAGCTTATTATTATTTTCTTCAATGGAATTATGGTTTGAAATAATACAAAACTCTCCAAAGCTTACAAACGGGTCACCGTATGCACCGCCAACCTGGATAAGTTCTACACCTTCAATTGTTTTACTCGCCATGATGAAAAGGGTGTCTTCATCAAGATTTTTATATTCGGCAAACTGTGGAGGGAAACCTTCCCCCTTCAATATCCATTGAGCCTCAACATGCAGACCGTTATCTCTGAAAAATTCAGCAACAACGTCAACAAGCTCTAACTTACGTACAGGAACAGCACTACCCGATTCCCAGCGTGTGTATGAGACATAAGATAAATCCCCACCCTTTGATTGGATATAATTCACCACATCGTGCTGTGAAACGCCGGTTGCAGCCCTGCAACATTTCAGTCTCTTGGCAATGGTATCAAGCATTTTTGCTCCAAAGGCAGTTTTCAATTACAGGGCTGATTTTAAAGGAAAAAAAATAATTTCCACTCGTTATTATGTTGCGATATAAAATTATTAACGTAATTTTATTGCGTTAATTTACTCTCGTATGTTACTGTGTGGCTCTCGAACTCTATCATTGTAATATACTAACACAGTGATGGTCGCCATCGTTACTCGGCAACAAAATCTAACCCTTAGAAACATTTCTTCTACGGCGAAGAAATGGGCGAGTGTTCTCCAAAGGAAGCCATCACGATGAAAAATTGGTATCTCCTTCAGTGCCAAACCCAAAATTTCCAAAAGGTCGTAACAACTCTCGATTCGTTCGGCATTGAAAACTATCATCCCCTGGAAACAAAAATATCCAGGCGTAAGGATTGCAATAGCCAAAGGATCAGCCATAAACCGCTTTTTCCTGGTTACCTCTTCGTCCGTATAGATCCTGAAATCACACACACTTCCAAAATAACCGATGTTCCTGGCGCGTCTCATTTTGTTAAATTTGGTCAAACTCCACGACCAATTCCAGATGATGTGATTCTCGCGCTGCAATGTGCCCCATTACTTATAATGAATTCTGACGATAACTCTATAAGTTGCAGGAACCTCCCAACTCAGATTAGCGATAAAATAATTTTTATTTATAAAATTAAGAATAGCTTTGAAAGACAGGTTTCACTTCTCAATTTCTTAGAGAAGGACCTATCCGTACATAAATTCACAACAGAGGGTGGCAAGGTATTTTCAGCAATGCCAACGCATACGCCTCATCTTCCTCTAACGGCTTAAGGAACAAGAACCGGAGATATTAATGTCCCTTCCAGAAGAATCTACATCTCGTGTTATATATGTTGGCATACCTCGTAGACGTAAAATTGAAAAATTGGCAATAAAATTAAGTGCTATCTCTGGTACTCAGATAACCGCTGCTCAACTCTCCCAAGATATTATCGATACCTATTTAGAAGCATATGAGGCAAAAATGCTTTTAGAGATACAGGTCCGCGAAGAGTAATCGTAGTTTTACAGCAAATTTCATAGTTCCCGCTTAGTAATTTTCAATACCGCTACATAATCCTTTATCCCTCGTGGAGAATCCCATGAAAAAGACCCTTGTACTGCTTTTCCCCGCAGTACTGGCAGGCTGTGTCTCTCATCTGGACACTAAAGATGCCCCGGCATATGTGTATGTAGATGGGCTGATCGCTGACAGCGCGGCAACAATAAGCCATACGCAAACAGCTTTAAATCAAACGGGTCCCTGGCCCATTAAACCAACGTCACCAACCACAAGAATAACTATTCCCAGCGTATCCGTACCAGTATCTCGTTTGCCGGTATCTCCTGCTGTACCGGCCGAACCAACATTAAATCATGTGGTTTATAGTGGTCGCCCTGGTCCGCTCAATTTCCCGCCGCGCGCCGGCTACGTTCGTAATATTACCGTCGCACAGGCCACACAGCGCATCGTGCCGAACGGCTGGAGCATCAGTTGGGCACCGGGTACTGAGAAAGCAAGACGCCAGCGCGTCAGCCTGTCCCTTGACGACCAGTGGCCGCGTGTTCTGAATATGCTGATGGCCGATAAGTCACTTTATTCCACGGTAGATTGGTCAGTGTCACGCGTTATCGTCTCTCTCTACAATCCGCATCCTCTCTTTGGCGGGCACTGACCGGAGGGCACATGAAAGCTCTGGTACTGTTAATCACGACCCTGCTTTTTCTGCCCCAGGCAAACGCATTCTGTTTTAACTACGCGGCCGCGCGATACCACCAAAACCCGCTGATCGTCGAGTCGATCGCCATCTGGGAAAGCAGCTTCAATCCCCAGGCAATTGGTAACAATCGCGACAGCGCGGGCAACCTGCTCAGCCGTGACTACTGCCTGATGCAAATCAACACCGGGAACGTGGATCTGCTCAAAAAGATGGGCATCATCAATTCTGCCCAAGACTTGCTGAATGATCCCTGCCTTTGTGTGCAGGCGGGCACCTGGGTGCTGGCACGCCATCTGCAACAATGTGGCAATACCTGGAGTTGTCTGGGTTCCTATAACGCAGGATTTCGCAACACGCCGGCACAGGAAAAGAAACGCCTGGCCTATGCCACCCAAATCCACGCCATCTATGACCGTCTTCTGGCCAGAAACCTCAAACTGGCCAACCGTTAACGTCTAAGGACTCTTCGATGAAAAAAACACTGTGGGTCACGGCTGTGGCCACGTTGCTCCTGTCCGGCTGTCAGCAACCGGTGGCCACGCGCGTCACGCAGGCACCGGTTGCCCCGGAGGCCGAGGCGGCCAACGCCCAGCGTGTGGCCGTCGTCCGCGCGCAGCAATATCAGCTGTGGGATGAGAACGTGGTCAACACCCGCACGCCGCTGCCGGCAGACACCATTTATTCCAACAGTACCCGCGTCTCGCTTGACTGGGACGGCGACGCGGTCGAGCTGCTCGCACAGCTGGCGCGCCAGCGCGGCCTGAGCTTTAACTACAGCGGCGTGCGCCTGCCGCTTCCGCTCAACGTGCACGTGCGCGACATGACGTTCCAGAACCTGCTGCGCATCATCGTGTCGCAGACCCAGTGGCGCGCCACGCTGGAGCAGAACCCCGGCCAGCTGCAGCTGAATTTCATGCCTATCTCGAAACCCCAGCCTCAACCCCGGAGAATGCGCCGATGAAACGCACCGCACTCGCCCTGCTGGCCATGTTGCTGGCCGGGCCCGCCCTAGCCGAGGATACGCCGCCTGACGCCGCCCCGCCCGATATCCAGCACTACATGGACGCCGGCAACGGCGACAAAAATGACATCACCGACGCCCGCGCCGACATGATCCGCCAGGCCGGCCGCACGGTGGGCTATCAGGGCGGCAAGGCCCAGCGCGCCTGGGAACTCGGACAGGCGCTCAACACCCGTAACAGTACGCTGAACGCGCTCTACGATTTTCGCACGCTCATCAGCAACGACGGCTGGCTGCCGCCGATCATTGACGAAGCGCAAGACGTGGCGCACATCACCCCGGACCAGATCCGCACCGCCAGCCATGTGTATCAGATAATCGCCCCCGAACGGTTTGTCAGTAACCCGCCGTCCTGGCGGTCCTGGCTGCTGGCCGGCCTGGGCACCTCGGCGGCGGCGGGACCGGCCAACGGTATCCTGCCCAAGACCGGCGAGGAGAAAAAAATCTGGCACGCGGCCATCGAAAGCGGCTGGCTGGAAGGGCGCGCCGGCGCAGACCACATACTGGAAGCCAATTTCAATCGCCTGACCCGCGACTATCGCGGCATGGTGCTGTACTCCACGCTGCTGCGCCAGGGCTTTATCAGCCGCCCGCGCGTGTCGGACGAAGAACAGACCGTGACCGGCAATCGTCAGAAACTGGTCACCGGCGACCGCATTCGCCGCATCCGCGAGCACGCTGGCTTTACGCCGGACAAGCGCGCCTGGCAGCCGGTTATCAACACGGAGTCGCACCATGAACCCAACCAGTCCTTCTGATTTCGAGCCCTTTGCGTTCAAGGGCGCCATTGACGTGGAGGGTTTCAAACACTTCCTGGTCTGGGCCGCCTCGCAGAATGTCAGCGACATCCACGTGCAGGGTGGTAATCAGCTGGTCGTCAGCCGCCACGGTCGCCTGCTCAACGCCAGCACGTTCAAGCTGGCTGACGATCAGCTGTCCAAGCTGATTGACGGGGTGTTCAGCCCCGAGGTGCGCGCGCAGATACGCGGAGGCGAACCCCAGGACCGCCCGCTGCAGCTCGACGGCGACATGCACAATCGCTACGGCCTTGGGCGCGGCGAGCGCCTCCGCTTTCGCTGCAATTTTGTGCAGGCCACGGTGGGCAAGATTGATACCACCACGGCCCTGACCATGCGCGTGATCCCGACCGATATACCCGACCTGGAGAGGATGGGCATCGAGCCGGACCTCTTCGAGGCCCTGCTGCCGCACAAGGGGCTGGGGCTGGTCGGCGGAGAAACCGGGTCGGGCAAGAGCACGCTCCTGGCGGCGGTGTACCGCTACTGCGCGGACCGCTTCCCCGACCGCAAAATCACCACCGCCGAGGACCCGGTGGAGTACATCATTGCGCTGCCCAAGGACGTGCTGCCGGCGACGCAGCTGCAAATTCGTCGCGACGTCAAAAACTACGCCGACGCCCTGCGCGCCGCGCTCCGCCGTGCCCCCTCGATCATCGGCATCGGGGAAATGCGCGACCTGGAGACCATGCGCGCGGCCATCATGGCCGGGCAGCTGGGCCATCTGTGTCTGAGCACCCTGCACATCCATTCGCCGGGCGAGGGGATAAGCCGCATGTTGGCCGAGTTCCCGCACGAAATTCGCGAGGCCATGGCCCGCGATCTGCTCGGGGTATTGCAGTACATCGTGGTCCAGCGGCTGCTGCGAACCACCGACGGCAAACGCCTTGCCGTGCGCGAATACGTGGTCATAGATGATGCGATGCGCGACGTGCTGGCTAGCATGGATCACACGCGTTGGAGCCACCACATTGACGCCACGATCAAGCACGACCGGGGCCGCATCGCCGACAAAGCGTTTGCGCTGTACGGTGCCGGACGTATTGACCGCGCGGAAATGCTGACGGTGGTCCATCCCTGCCAGCTGCGCGGCATGGAGGCCACCGCATGAGACAACGTCCCTCCTACTGGCGAAACGCCGGGCGTCGCATGACGATTTACGGCATTCCCGCGCCGCTGTTTCTGCTTTACCTGTTCTGGTGCCGCTGGCCCTCAATGGTGACCCTATACGCCTGCACCGGCGTGCTGGCCTGCTTTGTGCTGCTGTCGCGCTACGGCTGGACGCTGCCGGTATTGATGCAGCGCATTCTGCACCGGCTACGCGGCAACAAAGTGTCGGGCCGCCCCTGGTGGTTTCGGCGCTTCTATGACTGACATTCATTGAGGAGAGACGCATGGCGCAACATGACGCCCTGACCGACCGCCGGATTTGGCTGGCGGTACCGCATGAAGAAAAGGATATGGCCGTACAACGCGGCGGCAAGCAGGAGAACGGCCAAAACCGTATTCATTGGGATAAGGAGGCCAAACTCTGGTACGCCGACCCCGGCACCCCGCAGGCGAACATTTCGCCCTGGCTACCGGACACCACGGCGCGCGCGACCGGGTCCGCCGACCCCCGCGAGGAGTTTGGCCAGGCGCTGCAGGCGGCCGGTCTGATACTGGACGGGCTGCCCGTCATGGACGGCAAAGTGCACCGCGTGGCCACTCTGGAGGATAAAAAGGGCAAAAAGACCGGCGGCGCCTATAAGGGGTTCAATGACCGCCGTCCCGGCGGCTGGTTCGTCAACTACCACCGCGCCACAAACGAGAAAGAGGTCACCAACTGGAAGGCGACCGGCGGCGAGACCGACGCGCTCACGACGTTACACATTCGCGCCGGGGCACGACAGGCGGCGGACGACAGCGAACGGGCCCGTGAGCAGAGGTATGCCGAGAACGCACAAAAGGCCCACGGGCTGTATGCGCGACTCGACCCGGCCACGAACGCGCACCCTTATCTGCAGGCCAAAGGCGTGAGCGTCGACCCGGCGCTGCGCCTGACGCACAACAACGCCCTGGTCATTCCCTTTAGAAATGTGGACGGCGAGTTTCGCAGCCTGCAGTACATCACCCCCGAGGGGGACAAGAGCCTGTTCAAGGAGGCCCCCAAGGCCGGGAACTTCTTCGTCACCGGCGGCGCGCTGGAAAACGGAGCCCCCGTGCTTTACGCCGAAGGCTATGCCACGGCGCGCAGTCTGCACATGGCGACGGGCCTGCCGGTCGTCATGACCGTGGACGCCGGCAACATGCGTACGGTCGCCGAGATCCTGGGTGAACGCTATCCCGACAGCCCGCATTTCTTTATGGCCGACCTGGACCACGCCAAGCAGGACAACAAGGGCTTGCTGATGGCGCTGGACGCCGCCGCGCGGGTGCCCAACGGTGCGGTGTTGCCCCCCGATTTCACCGACGCCGAAAAGGCCACGGGCCTGACCGACTTCAATGACCTGCACCAGTCGCGCGGACTGGAGGCCCTGAGCGACAAGCTCGCCCGAGACCTCGCCCAACATGCCGCATCCCAGCCGAATTCATCACCGGAGGACACCATGAGCAACGCCTCAGAGCACGACGCGGACAAACCGCCGCAGGCGGTACCGGAAAACGCCACGCCGGCACCTGCACAGCCCGTACAGGCAGAGCCGGAA
>Ga0116228_10000723_pt1 | contig 25835 bp, 33 predicted proteins | sample S1TSphfallax_2_FD_89694 | JGI IMG/M metagenome (GOLD analysis project Ga0116228, IMG submission 89694) | Host-associated microbial communities from peat moss isolated from Minnesota, USA - S1T2_Fc - Sphagnum fallax MG | ecosystem: Host-associated > Plants > Peat moss > Unclassified | place...
CCCACTCGATGGTCATCACGTTGTTTGCAATGCCCTGCTCCACCACCACGTGGCCGCCGATGCGGACGTTGGAGGGAGGTACCTGCGCGCCTACAGGTAGTTTGCTGATCGGGGGCACCTGGATCTGTGCACCCTTGTCGATCGACTCGAACTTGCTGGCGTTATGCTGGACAGCATTGATCGTGAAGCGGATCTCATTCTGGCCGGTATCTTCGCTGACGCTCAGGATGCGATAGGTCTGCGTCTGCAGGGTGGCACTTTCCACCGTCCATACCGATTCCGCCACCGGTGCATCGGTAAACGGCTGACTCACGGTGAAGACGAGGCCGTCGATGCCTGTGATCGTACGCGTTTCGGCCATACCACCAGGCAGATGCACCGTCAGGGTGTCGCCAACCACCGCTTCGCCGGGAGCCTTGTCCAGGGTGACCGTGGTGGTCGTCGCCGCACTGAGACGACCGGCCTGTCGCATGCCCGCGCGATGCGGATCCTGCACGCGAATGATCTGGCCCGGCGCCGCGCGCAGGCCTTCCAGGCCCACGGCAAAGGTCACGGAGTCGGTTTCGTACTGGCTGGTACGCAGCGACCACAGCCCCCGTCGGTGGGCCTGGCCCTGGCTCGTGCAGCCGAAGGCAACGAACTCGGTCGGCTGGATACCGTATCGCGCGATGGCCGCATCGTCGGACACATACTCGACGCGCTGCCGGAAGTTGCTCTCCGGATCGTTCCATGTCACCAGGGCCGTGGTGAAGCGCGTCTTTCGCGGGCTGCTCTGGTAGGAAAAGTTGCCGTCGATGACGTTCGCGGCCGAGTACGTGTACACCGGATCCTGCGGCATGTCCGCAACGGTGGTAATCGCGCCACCCATCCAGTAGCTGACGCCACTGAAGACGGAAGCCATGTCACCGATGAGGCGAAAGGCGTCCTCGCGGCTCTGAAGGTAGACAGAACACCGGAAGCGGGGCTCCTGCCCGCCCTTGCCATCCGGCACGAGCTGGTCGCAGTACTGCGAGATGCGCATCAACTCCCATTTGTCCACAAGCGACGCATCGATCAGGTCGCCCAGGCCGAAGCGGTTGTTCGACACCATGTCGTAGAGGATCCAGGCCGGATTATCGGTCCACGCGGCCTTGAATGAGCCATCCCACACGCCTGAATAAGTTCGCGTGGATGGATCGTAATTCGACGGCACACGAAGCAGGCGACCGAAGCAGACGTAGGAACGGACAGGAATGTTCTGGAACTGGGACGCGTCACCGCTGATGGCGACATACGCGGTATTGGGATAGCGAAGCTTCGCATCGATGATTTCCGTCATCGATACGACCCGGGTTGTATCCGCCGTGGTCGCACTGTGTGCGTTCGCGGTCAGGCGACGCACGCGCACGTTCCATCCGGTGGTCGCCTGGGGAAGATCGACGCGATGCGTACGCTGGTAAGGTCCGCTGGACTTACCGTTGAAGGCACCGTTGATGACCGTCTGGTAAGCACCGTTATCGGTAGACACATCAATGGCGTACTGGATGAGATAGCCGTTGATGTCACCGTTCTTGGCGTTGTTCTTCTGTAGTGCATCGACCTGCAAGGTGATGGCCACGGCGGACAACTGCGTATTGTTGACGGCGCGCACCCATGGCGACTCGGACTTCAGCTCGGTGGATATGGAGATTTCGTTGTCCACCGAGCCATAGCCCGGGATATAACTCTGGTCCTGGGTACCTGCGCGTACCTGGACGGAGACGCCCTTGAAGTTGAGGCTGCCGTCGGGATTCGCCACCGGCGTACCGTCGAGGCGTACCGATTGCAGGCCATTGACCAGGCCGCCGATTTCACCTTCCGACAGTGCGTCCTCGATCTGGAAATAAGAGATCGAACGCAGGGTGTCAGGTGCTTCGACAGGCGTGTGCGAGCTACCGCCGCCCTTGGCGCCGGTAATGCGAGGATCGATTCCCATGCGGATTCCATGAAAAGGCCCGCGAAAGCGGGCCGTGGTGATTGATCTGGGTCTGCAGGACGCGTCAGGCGGCGTCGTAGGGCGTCTGCTTGAGGTTGCCCGTGGCCGTGCCCAGCCCCACGTTGGAGGGCCGCGAGCTGTAATCCACCGCATCCATGCGCGCGGAGATCACCGTGCTGCCGATTTCCATCGGGCCACCGTACAACACGGGTACGCAGCCTCCCTGGGCTGTCGTGTTCACCGCTCCGTTGAAGAGGTAGCTGGCCTGGTTTTCGGGCTTGTCGGCCTTGGCCTGCAGCTTCGGCTGCGGGCTCAGCAGCTGCACGACACCACCGGCAGCCATGCCGATACCGGTCGCCTGCATGCTGGCGAACAGACCTTTGGCAAAGCCGGTCGAGCCCGGCAGGTAGATGCTTCCCACCACGGCCAGGGCGACCCCGACAATGGTCTGGAGCACACCGGCATTCTTTGCGCCTGCATGGACGGGAACGATACGGATCAAGCCACCGGCCGGCTCCCTGAGCTGATCGTAGGCCAGGTTCTCCGCCTGCTTGCCGCTACCCCGCCAGATGGCGAATTCCATGCCTCGCTCCCTGGCATTCATGAGATACGCGCGAAACCCGCCGAGGATCGAACACAACGCACGAATGGCCTCGGCCGGTGTATTGGTGTCCAGATGGAGCTTGAATTCCCGACCGAAGCGCCTTCGCGCCTCGCCGCTAAGTAAGACAGTGGTGGCTGTCATGGCTTCTCCAGTAAAGATGATCCGCTTTATCACAGGACCACCCATGCATTCATTCGGGTTCGTACAGCGATGTCTTCGCATTTCCCCGGGGCGTGCCCATACCGACGTTGGTCGGCCGGGAGCTGTAATCCATCGCATCGATCCTTGCGGACATCACGGTGCTTCCGATCTCAAGTGGGCCGCCATACAACACCGGCACGCAGTTTCCCTGGGCGGTGACGTTGACGGCACCATTGAAGATGTAGCTGGGCTGGTTGCCGGATGACTCGATACTCTGGTTGAGCCTGGGAAGCGGCGTCAGCATCTGGACCACGCCACCCACCATCATGCCGATACCCGCGGACATCATCGCGCCACCGATACCGGAGCCGGCACCCATCGTCCAGCCGGAAATCAGCCCGCCGACGACAAAGAGCACGGCACCCGCGATCGTCTGCAGCACGCCGCCATTCTTCGAGCCCAGATGCACCGGTGCGATGCGGATCGTATCGCCCGCGGGTTCACGCAGCTGTCCGTAGCCGATGTTCTCCGCCGTGCCGCCCCGGCCTCGCCAGACGGCGAACTCGATGCCCCGTCCGCGGGCAGAGAACAAATAATCCCGGAAGCCCGCAACCGTGGCGCACAATGCCCGGATGGCCTCGGCGGGAGTTCGCGTTTCCAGATGAAGCCTGAATTCGGCGCCGAACCGTTTTCGGGCCTCTCCGGTAAGCAGGACCGTCGTTGCTGTCATGTCTTTTCCTCTTATCCGGATGTAACCAACGACGAGGAAGCGTGTCGCCACACCGAACGGGTCACTTCCTGCCAATACCCGCCAAAGACATCGCGGGAACTCAACCGGCCGTAAAGGTGGTGCAGGATCAATCCGTCGCCGAGGTAGATCGCCGCATGGTTTGGCACCAGGTTCGCTGCTCTTATCTGCATCAGGATCACATCGCCGGCGATAACGGATTCAAGATCGATGCGAAAGAAGCCCGCGCTTTCCATGGCGCGATCGCCATATAGATCGGAGTGACCGTCGTTCCACCAGTCGTCGGCCCGATAGGGATCGGGCAGGGATACACCGCGCTCCATCACATACCAATCCCTGACCAGTGCCCAGCAATCCAAGGTACCGTGCGACCAGGAGCGTCCCACCAGGGGTGCCTTGTATCCCGTCGGCTCCACGATATGCGTATCGGTCACCACGGGACACGATGCTCCCGGCATCACGCTGACGATGATCCAGGGAATACCCGATGCCTCGCACTGCACGAGGTCGGCCTCTGAAGGACGCGCCGGCACATCGGGGTGGGAATGCACGATGGCGACGATCTCACCCGCATCGTCGGCCATCGCGTAGTCCTGTGGACAAAGCACGAAGTGGGCTTTCGGGTCGGCCGCTACATTCCGGCAAGGCATGTAGCGCTCCCTGCCCTTGCGTACGACAACCAGGCCGCAGCTCTCACTGGGATAATCGGCGAGTGCGTGGCCATGGATCGCCGCTCGCGTTTCGGGCGTCATTTGATCAGCGCCGCCGCCGGGAACGAACCATAAGGCAACTCGTCGTTCGGCCACTGCCTCATCTTGCACGATGAAATCCGCCCGCCACAACGATCCAGCGACGGATCGTTCGTGGGCGTATCGTCGGCGGTAGCCACCGCAGGACCGGTGTAACCGCAGTTCGGCCCCCGATACCCACCGATCGCCAGCCAGCTGCAGACGTTGGCAACGATCTGCCGACGGGGGAGCTGGCGATTGCCGAAGTCCATCGGGCTCGAAAGCTCCCAGGTCACCTGCGTCTTGTCCTCGGCGGAGCGGCGTTCGATGAACCACAACTCCGGCGCGACCTCCTGCTCGGGATCGGCCGTGGCATTGCCCCCTGGGAAATTGACGGCGTCGAGATATCGCCCGAGCGTCCGGCGACGCGTAAGGCGAGCACCGACAAGGTCCTGGTAAGCCAGGCAAAGAGCCGTCATCCGGCCATCCACGTTACCCGCGCTCAACGTCGGCACGGGCGGCTGCTCGGGATCAAGGCGAAAGCCACGGGTTTCTACGGGCCACGGCTCATACGCAATACCCTGCCAGGTGATCGGTCCAAGCTGCGTATAGCCGTGAAAGTGCAGAACATCACCCGCACCACCACCGGTGATCGGTCGAGCGTCCAGTTCGAACAGCTCGACCCAGGCACCCGGTTGCAGCGTCTGGATATCGGCAAATAAGGTCACGGTGCGAAGTCCTCTTCAAAGACCGCGGTGAGCGTGGTGAGACCCGCTATGGCCGGGGTCTCGCTATACGTCTCGCAAATATAACGCCCCTGTACACCGTTGGGTGGAGCCCAGAGGAATGCACGGGCACCGGCATGCGCGTCGAGAAATGCCTTGATGGGCTGGATCTCATCGTCATAACGATCAGCGACCGTAATGTTCCAGCGGCGGCTCGAGCTATTGATGCCGTCCTGGACGCGCTGCGTATAACCGTCGCCGAACGCGGTCTTGTTCACGCGGAACGTGGTCGTGCCGTTGGTACCGGCATCCACGGCGAAATCGAATACATCAGACACGGCCATTGGCCCTCCACAATTTTCCGCCCGGCTGAAGGTTCCTGGCGACCACCTGTTCAGCGACCGCCTGCATCTGCTGCCCCATCTCGCGGCCGAAGCCGTCCGCGTCGTGCGATGTCATGCCACCGGATACGCCACCATCGCTACCCACGTTCACGGTGACGGCGACCTGGGCGCTGGACGCTCCCACGTCGGGTGCGGAGAACGCCATGGGTGCTGCAAACGACGCCGGTATGATCGACGAGGTATCCACACTCGGCGGTGCATACGACTGCATGAGGTTGAACCCGCTAAAATCGGAGCTTGTGCCGGAGCCAAGGCCGTACAGGCTGCCCAGCCCGGCACTCGAACCGGTACCATCGCCCGCCCAGCTCGTGGAAAGCGAACCCGGACCACTGTATTCACCACCCGTGAGGCTGAAATTACTGGGTGAATCGATGCTGTTCCTTGGCAGAAACAGATTGATGGCATAACTGAGCAGGCCTGCCGCCAGGCGACTGGCTTCCAGCTTCGCCACTTCCGTGAGGATGCTGGTTACCAACCCCTTGATGTTCGCCTTGCCTTTCAATGCCGCCGATGCAAGGACATCGGCCAGGCCGGTGTTCAGGTCACCGACCACCTTGGTGAACACGCCCGCGGAATCCGTCGCCTTGGCCTTCAGATCCTCCATCGTTTTCTGCGCGACGTCTGCCAGGTCCTTTGAATCTTTCTTGGTTTCCTTGCCGGTTCGCGCGCCTTTGAGCTGGTCTGCCAGCTTGTCGAACTGGGTGGAAGCAGGACCCAGCGCCTGGGACAGGGACTTGAACGCCGTTTCGGCGGCAGACGCAACGTCCTTCAGGGTATCCAGCATGCTTGTTGCGCTTGCCGCCGACGCGCTGTCGACGGTGACGGCAAGACGAGCGACTTCGTCCGTCATGATGACCTCATATGCTTACGGCTCGCCAGAGCACATCGATCTGCTCGATGGCCTGGACCTGCCAGGGTCGCAAGGAGACGCCTTCCAGTCGCTGGAAGGCGTCGATGTCGCCCAGGGTGATCGGATCGACGCCTGTGGAGCGGCAGCGCTGGCGCGACAACCGCCTGAACACATCGACGAGAAATCCGAAACCTTCGGGGCATGCTCCGTGCGCGGTCAACGCCAACGGCTTCCTGCCGGTGGTTTTCCAGTGCGCATGGAGGTGTTGCCGGATGGTCCGCGTGCCGCGGACCCGGTCGAGCTTCAGTTCACCTTCGATCCATCGGAGGAAGGTGTCGAACCTTTGCCGAAAAAACGCTCGTCCTCCATGGCGACGCGATCCACCTGTTCCGCGACCAGCTGCGCTTCGGCCAGGAAAGCCGCCACGTTCTCCGGCGTACACGGCATTTCGAAGTTCCAGCCTGAGATGAGACTGGAAATGAGCGCCACGCGATCGGCTTCGTGCTGTGCATCGCTGGCCTTGCCATGCTCCGCGATGCGATCGCGGATCTGGTTGAGCTTGGCCCGATAGGCATCGCAACGATAGTTGCGGACGACCAGGTAGCGATCACTCGGCGTACCGTCAGGCAAGGCCAGCGGCAGGCGGATGCCTTCGTTGGAGACTTTTCGGGTAGCGAAGGCAGCCATATCGGCTGCGACCGTTGCGAGGTGGGTGGTGTCGGTCACGTCGTAATCCATGATGAGAGGTTGATGTCGGTCGACCGGGCCCGCGGGGCCCGTCAGTTACCGCCCGGTGCAGCCGCCGCCACGCGTCGGATCATCAGTTCCGTCGTGGAGGTTGCGTCATACAGGGAGCGGAAGTTGAGCTGCTGGACACCGAGGTCGTCGGCATTGAAGGTGTCCTTCGCCGAAGTGAAGCGCTCGCGCGGCAGGGTCAGCACGTAGCTGTTGCCGCCACTGGCCTTGTCGGCCATGGTGACGACCATCGCCGTGTCGACTTCGTTGCGGTACTTGTCCTTGAGCGCCGCATCTTCGATGTATGCGGAGAGATCGCCGGTCACGTCGATCATGCCGATCTTCATCGCATAGGCGGGACGCTTGAACAGGCCATACTTGGCTTCGATGTTGTTGGCGAGCGTGATGTTCAGTTCGGTCGCGGCACCCAGCGGAGCGGCATCGAGATCGAGCGAACCTTCGAAGGTGGTCATGTAGTCGCTGGTGGACGGCGTGGCGAACGTGGCACCTGCCGGCACGGTGTACGACTCTTCTGCCTTGCCGACAACCGAGAACGTCACCGTGATCTTCTCCTGCAGCGGACAGGCGAACTTCAGCTGGTTGATCTGGCAGCCGCGATAGATCGTGTCGACATTGATATCGAGGTTGCGCTTGAGGATGGCGAAGCTACGCCGTGTCGCGCCAGTCTTCAGTACGTCCGAAGCCCAGGTGCCACAGAACGCGGCTTCGAGCAGGTCGTCGAACGAACCGTAGGACAGTTCGGCGGCAATATCACCGCTGACACTCGTGGCGCCCCGGCGTGCCGAACGACGGTGGCGGTCCGCCGCCAGTTCATTGGACTGGATCTCGTTGGCCTGTTCCACCAGGCCGTTCTGGGTGAGTCGGAGGGGCTTGAACGCCGGGGTGGCAGGCGTGGTGCCGTCGGCGTTCTCGAGGACGAAATAGTAAGCGGCGCGAGCGCCCGATGCGGCAATGCCAGCAGTCATGTACGAATTCTCCCGAATAAAGAGATGACGCGAAGCCACCCGTCCATGGGGATGGGAAGGCATGTGGAAGACCAGCCTCACGGCCGGAAGGAGAGCGAGCGATGTATCGCTCGATGGCAACGGCCGTCTCGCCTGTGGATGAGGCGATAAGGACATCGTTTCAGCGAAGCCTCGGGTCCGTTCTTGACCAGACAGGCAATAAAAAACCCGCAAAGGCGGGTTCAGGGACGATAGTTCGTCGGGTATCGCAAATGCCGTGGTCCGGTGACGAAATCACCCCACGATGAAATTCTCGCGCAGATCTAAACCTTGTCAACACCCTGGACGGACGATTTTCCGCGTCGCCTCCGGTGATCCACGGATGCCATCGCAGGCGGGATACGTATCCCCTGGGAACGCATGCGGGCCTTGGTGCTTTCTATACAAAGAAATTCCATTTTCGCGCTGGCGAACGACTTTCCCCGCACGTGCAGGCGCTGGGTCGCTAGCTGCTCCTTCAATGATGCATCGTTCATTCTCTTTCCTTCGTCAGAATGGACTGGAGTCCACGGACTTGTGCGTCGCATTCGACGGCGGCTCGAACAATTCGTCCCGCACTTTGCGCTCGGTCTGCGGTGCCTGCATCAGTTCTCGCGGCACGGGTGGCAGCCAGGGCTTTTCCGGCGAGCATCTGGGTGGCCCAGCGGTCGCGCAGGCGCAGAGTGCCAGCGCGAAGATCGGCGATGACGCGATCAGCTTCGGTCTTTGCATGTTGCCGTTCTTCCTCGTAGTGGGCGGCCACCTGGTCGAAGGCAGCCGCCTGGTTCCGTTCCCGCTGTAGCTGGGCCTGGTTTGCCACATCCCGTTCTTCGGCGGCACGTTTCTGGAACGCGGCCAGTTGTGCGTCAGCGCGAAGACTTTCGATTCGGTGCCCGGCTGTATAAGCCAGCGCGATACAAAGAAGGAAGCCTGCGGTTCCTGCGATGCGAACGCTGGTCATGGCTTTCGCTCACATAGGGCACGTTCCTCAGAACGACGCCTCACCAGGCCACGCAGCACGCGCCCGTCTGCGTAAATCCATCTCGACAGTTCCCCACACATGCTCATCAGATCGCCGGCATTCGCCTTTCGCTGGAGACTCGATCCGCAAACCAGCGATGGCCCGGCATTCATCACGGCCGACATCAGGGCCGCCCGCTGGTTGTCGTTGAGTGGAACCGATATACAGCGGTTGATCGCGTCGTTGGCTTCGTCCAGATCCTCACGAAGCCAATCGTCGCACTGCTTCCGCGTCGCAGTGTCGCCTTCCTTGACGTTGCGTGTATGCCCTTTGCAGATGGTCCACGGTGCACCGCGAGTGGCCGGATCGGGATAGGCCACGTAGCGTGTACCTTCGAACTGCGCGACCAGTGCAACGGCTGCCGTCACCACAACGGCCGTCACGGTTCCGAGCGAGCGGCCGTTCATGGCGCCAGCCTCTTGTAGTGCCATTCCCTCCACCATTTCCAGGCGAGGTAGGCGCCCTGCATGAGCAGGAAGGCCAGGGTGCCGATATAGGTCCAGTCCTGCAGTGAGTAACCGCTGGCTGAGGCGGTGACGACGGCAGCGGGTGGGGTAAGTCTTGCCAGGGCAACGCCGGATTCGGCCGCCAGGTCCTTAGTGATCATGGTGCTCCCGGTAATGGAGCGAGTCGAACTCGCACAAGATGCGTCACGACCTCGGGTCGTGACGTGACGGGTGGGGATATCGGGGCTGCGCGATGGGGCGGCCAAAAAAAAAGCCCCGCGAAGGCGGGGCATATGAAGTCGATGGTGAAAGTTTCTCGCAGTTTGAAACCTTGTCAAGCGTGGTTTGCCTAAGCGGCGAAACGCGCCTTTCGCGCTGCGAGTGCCAGTGCATCTTCCGCCATGCGTTCGAGCACACAGGCGCCGGCGGCGACGAGGTTGCGCCAGTCGGCTTCGGCCATGCCGGCAGGCATGGCCGGGCACGGGGTGCCCATCACGACATGATAAGCCGCCATGCTCACGTGCCCCAGGCACGCGCGATTTCGTCGCACCAGCACTGAACGATCGCGACCGAGGGCCTTGCCCAGGGCCGCACAGACGCGACCGTAGTGACCTGCCCTCCCCGTCGCGATGTCGAATGCGATATCCGGTCCGATATCCTCGGCATGCGCACGGCCGAAGGAAAGCGCCGCGGCGATCATGTGATCGCCGGGAATGCCGTTGCGGTAGCGTGGGCCGCCACCGGAAGACTCGCGCCATGTCGTATGCCCCACCAGTGCATGCACCCGCTCGCGGAATGACGCATGGGAAACGTCGCTTGAAATCGTCATGGCTCTCTCCTTCTCGATGGGTACGTCGTCATGCAGGCCTGCCGTGTAGGGAATCAGGCGTCGCGTCGTTTCTTCAGGTGTTCTTCGGCGCAGTCGGAGCAGAAGCGCCATGTCACGCCCGTGGAGGTGACATGGGCGGGAACCACACCGCAGGCTTCGCAGTCGGGGATGAAGCGGGGACGTGCCGCGTGACGGTGGAGCGCGGCTTCCCGCGCGATGGATTCATAGGATTCGGCGCGATCAAGATCGTCCATGGCGTTCTCCGGACAATGGAGTGGAATCGACGCGGGACATCGCTGTGGAGCGGCCCGCGCGGTATCGACAGGTCCGGCATCGCTGCAGTCGATCGTCCTGTCCTTCGCGAACCTTATTTATACGATTCGCATCGTGACTAACAATACATATCGTATAATACGAATGCAAGCCCGCGCTTAGGCTGGGAACCACCCCTGAAAGCCGCGCGTACCAAGCGTCTCAATCTATGAGCAAGATATCTGCGAATCTCACAGCACGGCGAGACGCCCTCGGACTCAAGAACGACGATGTACTGGCGGAACTCAGCCGCCGCGGCATCGAGCGTGCTTACTCCACCGTCGCGTCATGGTTCAACGGCACCAGGGGGTCGCGCTGGGATATGGAAGAGCTGAAAGCACTATTGGACGTACTCCAGACCGATCTGGACTCGATCACCGAGGGTCAGGTGGAGCTCGTGGAAGAAAAGCTGCCAGCAGCGACGGCGCGCGAGATGCGCGGGCTCAGCGATGAGCAGCAGCAGGCCGTTCTGGCGATGGTCCGGGCCATGCGGGGGGGCTCCGGCGCGTCGAAGTAACCCAAAGGAGCGCTGTCACCTTACGGACTTCCGCGGTTGCGGAAGCAAGGTAAAACCGCTCTCTTTATGACAAGTCACGCTTTTTAGTGAACGCAGCATAAACAAACTATGCAGTACGCATACGGTTTGACGCTATTTTATACGAATCGTATTGACTAAGATCTATGCGTTTCGTATTCTACTTTCGCACCGACCGTCCCGGTCGGTTACGGGAGAGAATCATGATGAAGGGCATGCACCCGACCCTGGCGAAAGCGCTCGCTCCGTTCGCACCGCCTGCATCCGGACGCGGTAACGAGAACTTCCTTCGGCTGCCATTCGACGTGGAATTGCGCGACGGCTCGCTGGTGGAAGCCCATCCCCGTGACGTAGCCGTGGTCTTTGACACCATCATTGACGAGCACATGGAAGAAATCGTCGCGAAGCTCACGACGATGACCCACGAACGCATCGATCGCGACTCCGTGGAAACCGCCATCGACAGGTATTCGATCTGAACTCTGGCATCGAAAACGCCAGCCATGGAGCAAGAGATGAGTGAGCGACACTGCGGCCGCCTGGGCAAGCACACCACGGCGACCTGCGCCAGTCGTGCGGCGGCGGCGATTCTTACCTTTGAATCCGCACGGGCCGTCTGCGTGGGACCCGATGGCATGGTGACGGTCGAATATCCGGGTACGGCTCCCGATGACGAACTGGTCGGCATCTACACGCGTGATGGCGACGACCTCGCAGAACGCATCGAAGAAGATCTTGAAGATGCCGTAAAGCGCCGCCGCATACGCGGAGGCACGCATCATCGTCACCGCGTCAAGCCGACGCGCCGCCTGGGCTGACGGGAACGCTCTTGCAGGAGCGCGCCTTGCGCGCGACATCCTCACTATCCGTCGTGTTCAGCGGAAGGACTGGACGATGACGCTACCGAGGAAACAGCCTACGGCGCCGACAATGCCGGGGAGGCTTGCCGGTGCGGGAATCGGAAGACGCAGCCAGGCGAACAGGGCGCCGACGACGAGTCCGGTCGCGAGTGCGATCAAGGCCGTGGTCATGCGACCTCTCCGAGATGGACATAGCGATCGAGAAAGGCGAGCAGCTGGGCCTCGATGAACTGCGCAGTGGTTTCGTCACAGATGCGTCCGCCACGAATCTTTTCGCCTGCATGCGTTACTACCATTTCTTTCATGGGCGGCAGTTCACACAACATCGAGGCCAGTGTTTCACGCAGCTGGCATTGAGCGCGTACACCACCGAGCGCACCTGCCGACTGAGTGACGAAGAATACCGGCTTACCCATCATGCAGCTGGCCCTCACCGGACGCGAGAGCCAGTCCAGGGTGTTCTTCAGTACACCGGGAATGCCGTGGTTATATTCGGGTACGGCGAGGACAACCGCGGCAGCAGCCTCTACCCTGGCACGCGCCTGTAGTACGGCCGCCGGAAGTGCGCTGGCCTCGAGGTCGGCGTTGTAGTGCGGCAGTTCGCCGATGTCCAGCGTGGACCAGGCGACGTTATCCGGAAGCATGTCGGCAATGCTGGCCAGGATGCCATCGGAGTGCGAGCCGGAGCGCAGGCTCCCGGAGATACCGAGAATACGGGTGGGGCACATGACGATTTACCTTTGGTAGACGATGGGAGTACGTTAGGCGAAACAAAGAAGCCTTTATTTCGCCAATCGGCCAAATCGTTTTGTCGCCCGGTCACGATGCCCTCGACTCCCACCATGCCCGTTTTCCGTGCTAACAGGGTTACCCACCCCGCGGGCGCAGAGGTTCATCTGCACACGCATGACGAAGGCCAGCTCACACTCGCACTTGATGGGACGGTCCGCATCCAGGACCACGCCGGATGGCATCTCGCGACACCGGGCACGGCTGTGTGGGTGCCACCCCGGCACGAGCACGCGGCCAGTTATCCAAAGGTGTGCGAACTGATCCGCATGCATCTGCCGGCCGCGGACGCACGGGCGCTGCCCGACCATTGCGTGCTGTTACCCCTGTCGGGCCTCGCCCTTGAACTGGTCAAGCGAACGGCATGGCTGGGCATCGAGGATGATCGCGAACGCGATCTCATACGCGAGCTTCTGGTCGTTCATCTGGAGCAGTACAAGGCAGGTTCGATGCTTTCGATACCTGACGGCAGCGACAAACGCGTACGAAGCATCACCCGCTATCTGCGCGAGCATCCTGCTTCGGCCGAATCACTTGCCGAACTGGCGGTGCGCGTCGGCACGAGCGAGCGCACGCTGGCGCGAAAGTTTCAGGAGGATACCGGCCTTGGTTTCCGCCAGTGGCGTGATCGCATGCGAGTGGTGATGGCCATCGAGCACATGATCCAGGGAGAGCCACTGATCGCAGTGGCACTGGATGTGGGATATCGCAGTGCCAGTAGTTTCTCCACGGCCTTCGCGCGCCTCATGGGTGTACCGCCCGGCGAATATCTTAAGGAGCTCGGGCTTTAATCGAGCCGAAGCTTTCGACGAAGCCCGGATATCCCTACGTTTCGCGAGATAACCCGGTCGCCGTTTTTGTGCATTTGATCCCTTTGCATAACGCAAGAAATCACGAACACCCTACCCCGCTACGGGGAACAGGTCGTTCTTCCACGGAAACGACAAGGGCGTTTTTCATGATCCCCGCCATGCCATTCTCGATGCCCGCGGATCGCCTGATCCGCGATTTCGCGTCGGTGGGGGCCGACGCCCATACGTGCCCACGGTACATGCGAGGCCGTGACACGCACATGTCCATCTAGGGAGGAAGTATGCGACTTCGTATTACCTTGCTTGCCGCTGCCGTGTTCGGCATCGTCGGTTCGGCGTCTGCCGCCGACGTCGATCGCCAGGCAGTCATCGACCGGGCCCTCAGCCTCGTCAACACCCATCCCGACAGCTTCAACCTGCCAGCGACCAATCTGTCGCGCTCGGCCAGGACGCTGTCACTCTCGACGTCACAGGCGACGTCCGGTTCCGACCAGTTCAAGGCCCGCGATGTCATCGTGGATGCCGATGGCACGGAGCACGTACGACTGGATCGCTTCTTCGGTGGTCTTCCGGTCATTGGCGGCGATGTCGTTTCGCACTCGCGCAGCGGCGTGCTCAACAGCGTGAGCATGAAGCTCGCCACCGCGAAGCGTCCTTCGGTAACGCCGAAGATCAGCGCCGACCAGGCGCGCGTCGAAGCGGCCGCCGCCTTCCCGGGCGACATCAATGGCGTGCCGGAAACGTCGCTGGCACTGTATGCACGTGGCGTTGCGCCGACCCTCGCTTATCAGGTGCATGTGCTCGGCGAACGTAACGACGGCGTGCCCATCGGCGACATCATCTACTACGTGGATGCACAGACCGGTACGATCCTCGGCCTTGACGACCAGGTGGAAACGGCAGCGGCCCAGGGCACGGGCAAGTCGCTCACGCTGGGCAATGTCAGCATCACCACGAATTCGGTGAGCGGCGGCTTCCAGCTGGTCGATCCGTCGCGAGGCAATGGCGCGACCTACGATGCGCACAATCCGTCGGATGTCTTCAACACCTCGTCGGCCACGCTGTATACCAGCACCACCAACACGTGGGGCAACAACGCCACGTCCGACCGTGCCACGGTGGGTGCGGATATCTACTTCGGCGTCGCTGCCACGTGGGATTACTACAAGAACGTGCATGGACGCACCGGCATCTTCAACGACGGCAAGGGCGTGAAGTCGTATGCGCATGTCGGCCAGAACTACGTCAATGCGTTCTGGTATGCCAGTACGAAGAGCATGTACTACGGCGACGGCAACATCAGCCAGGGTTACCTGCCGCTGGTGGCACTCGATGTGGCCGGCCATGAGATGAGCCATGGCGTGAACAGCGCCACGGCCAACCTCGGCTACTACAGCGTGAAGGATAGCGGCGGTCTCAACGAGGCCAACTCCGACATCCTCGGCACGCTGGTCGAGTTCAACGCCAACGTACCGGGGCATCCGGGCAACTACCTGATCGGCGAAGCGGTGTATTCCAGCAACCCGAACGGCACGAAGGCACTGCGCCTGATGTTCAAGCAGGACGCCGACGGCCGCTCGTTCAGCTGCTATCCGTCGGGCGGCTTCACCGCCTCGAAGACCACCCAGGGTGGTGTCTACGATCCGCACTACAGCTCGGGTGTGGGCAACCGCTTCTTCTACCTGCTGGCGGAAGGCCCGGTGGTGCCGAGCGGCTTCAACTACCAGCCGAAGGATCTGGTCTGCAACGGCAACACCAGCTTCGCCGGTATCGGCCGGGATAAGGCGGGCAAGATCTGGTACCGCGCGCTGAGCGTGTACTTCACCTCGACAAGCACCTATCCCGATGCACGTGCTGCCACCATCAAGGCGGCGAACGATCTCTATGGTGCGAATTCCACGGAGTCGCAGGCCGTTGCCACCGCATGGAGCGCGGTGTCGGTCAACTAAGCGGGAAACGCGGGGCGGCTTATGCCGCCCCGTCTTCGGCCACGGTATCGAACGTGGTGTGCGCACGGAAGCCGAGCGAGATCACCAGCGTTGCAAGCAACAACACGAGCGCGCTGGCGAGGAACACCGCCTTTACACCGGCCGCGTCGAAGACCACGCCACCCATGGCCGCACCCGTGGTGATGGCAAGCTGTACCGCCGCTACCATCAGGCCGCCGCCACTCTCCGCTTCATCCGGCACGATACGCGTGACCCAGGTGGTCCACGCGACGGGAATGGCACCGAAGGCCATGCCCCACAGCGACACCATCACGGCGTGGAACATCGGCATGGTGCCAGAAGCGATCAGCATCAGTGCAATCAAGGCCATACCGAAAGGCATGATCACCAGCGTCACCCAGAGACTGCGCTCCAGCAGCAGGCCGGTCAGTGACGTGCCTACGAAGTTCGCGACACCGAAACCCAGCAGGATCGCCGACAGCCCGTTGACGCTGACACCGGTCACCGTTTCAAGGAACGGGCGCAGGTAAGTGAAGAACGCGAAGTGCCCGGTGAACACCAGGATGCAGGCAAACATGCCGCGTGCCACGCCCTGGCGCTTCAGCACCTGCACCAGCGTGCCCAGGTTGGTATTGCCGTTCGATGCCATGCTCGGCAGCGCGACGAGCTTCCAGGCAAAGGCCACGGCACCGATGCCCGCCGCGATCAGGAACACCGCACGCCAGCCGATCAGGCCGCCGAAATAGCTGCCCAGCGGTGCTGCCGCGATGGTCGCCAGCGAAACGCCGCTGAAGAGGATGGACAGCGCGCGCGGAATGTACGCCTCCGGCACCAGGCGCATGGTCGTGGCCGCCGCCATCGTCCAGAAGCCACCCAGTGCGATACCAAGCACCACGCGTGCAGCGAGCACTACCGGCAGGCTCGGCGCAAAGGCCACCATGAAGTTGGAGGCGAGCAATAGCACCGAAAAGCCCAGCAGCACGTAGCGCCGGTTGAGGTTACGGGTAGCCGAGGCGGTGAACAGGCTGGCGATCATGGCGACGACGGCGGTCACCGTCACCGTCTGGCCGGCCACGCCTTCGGTCACCCCGAGGCTGGCAGCCATGGGAGTGAGGAGGCTTGCGGGCAGGAATTCGGCCGTTACCAGGCCGAACACACCGAGGGTCATGGAAAACACGGCCGCCCAGTTGGCTTTTTCGGGCGCGGCGCCGCCTTCCGGGGAGGAAATGGCTGGATTCATGGCTATAGGGGATGAGAAAAGACTGAGGTTAGTTTAGGGGCGCGCAGCCGGACGGTCTATGACATAGAATCCGCACTTATTGATCCATCGTCCGGAACGCCCATGGTCGCCTACGTTTCCCAGCCGCCTGCCGATGCCGACCCCGCCAGCGAACTCCTGCTGGGCATGCGGCTGGTGGGCGTGAAATACCGTCGCGTGGAGATGCCGCGGCCGTTCGGGCTCGACTTCGGCGAGCTGCCGGACCGGGCACAGTTTCATTTCGTGGGCCAGGGGCCGGTCTGGCTGCGCAGTGCATCGGGCCAGCTCTATGAACTGAATACGGGAGACGCAGTGCTGCTGCCGCGCGGTGGCGAGCACCAGATCCTGTCGTCTCCCGACGTATCACCCTGCAAGGATCTCTCGATCTTCCACAGCGTGCCCATCTGCCCCACCGTGGAAAGTTGTGCACAGAAGGATGTCCCGGTAGAGCACGATGGCGCGCTTCTTTTCAGCGCATGCATGGAGTTCGACCTGGGCAGCATGCAGATGCTGGTGAGCTCGATGCCCGAGGTGATGCTGGTCGGCACCCTGCTCGATCGCTACCCGGAGCTATGCGCGATGCTTGCGGCCATGGAGCGTGAGTCGCTTACACGTCGCGCTGGCTTCGCCGGCATTCTTGCCCGTCTTGCCGACGTGGTCTCAGCCTTTATCGTGCGCGGCTGGGTGGAATGCGGCTGCGGCGATGCCACCGGATGGGTGGAAGCCCTGCGCGATCCGCGCCTTGGCAAGGTCATCGTCGCGCTGCACCGCGAGCCGGGGCGCAACTGGACCGTGGCAGAACTGGCCGATGAAATGGGGACGTCGCGCTCGGTGTTCGCCGAGCGCTTTCTCGCCGTCACCGGCATGACGCCGGTTCGCTATCTCACCGAGTTGCGCATGCGACTGGCCGCACAGTGGATCGGTCACGCACGCGAACCAATCGAAAGCGTGGCCTTCCGTCTTGGCTACGGTTCACTGGCCGCGTTCAGCCGTGCATTCAAGCGCACGCTGGGTTATCCGCCGGGCGCCGCGCGTTCGGCGCGGCAGACCGAAGCTCACACGTAACGCGTGGTGTCCTTCTCGCCGGCCTTGGCGAAGCCTTCCGCACGCAGGCGGCAGGCATCGCAATGGCCGCAGGCGCGACCTTCGTCGTCGGCGTTGTAGCAGCTCACCGTCTGCGAGAAGTCCACGCCCAGGCGTACGCCCTCGCGCACGATGTCACCCTTGCCCATGTGCATGAGCGGTGCATGGATGCGGATCCCCGCGCCTTCCACACCTGCCTTGGTGGCAACGTTGGCCAGCGCTTCGTACGCGTCGATGAAGGCCGGGCGGCAATCCGGATAGCCGGAGTAATCCACAGCGTTGACGCCGCAGAAGATGTCGGTGGAACCGAGCACTTCGGCCCAGCCCAGCGCGATGGACAGCATGATGGTGTTGCGCGCCGGCACGTAGGTCACCGGGATGCCTTCGCCGCCGTCGGCCGGCACGTCGATGTCGTCGGTGAGTGCCGAGCCGCCGATGCTGCGCAGGTCCACGTGCACGGTCTTGTGGCGCTTGGCGCCGAGCATGTTGGATACACGCTCGGAGGCTTCCAGCTCGGAGCTGTGGCGCTGGCCATAGGCGACACTGAGCGCATACACCTCGAAACCCTGCTCACGGGCCATCGCGATCGTGACCGCGGAATCCATGCCGCCAGAGACGAGGATGACGTCCTTGCGGGGAGTGTTCGAGGTATTCATGTCTAGCCCTTGTAGAAATTACTCAATGACCGGCGGCGTCGTTCCATAGCAGCTTGTGCAGCTGCAGCTGGAAACGCACCGGCAGTCGTTCTTCGATGATCCATTCGGCGAGCTCGCGCGGCCCCACCTTGCCCCAGACCGGGGAGAACAGCGGCATCACCTTGCGGTCGAGCGCATGCTCGCGAACCACGTCGCGCGACCATTCGAAGTCGCCGCGGCTGGCGATCACGAACTTGACCTGGTCGTGCGGCAGCAGGTGGTCGAGGTTGGACCACAGGTTGCGCGCACTCTCGCCGGAATCGGGCGCCTTGAGGTCCATGACCTTGCGCACGCGCGGATCGACGCTGGAGACATCGATGGCGCCGGAAGTCTCCAGCGATACGTCATGCCCCGCATCGCACAGCTTGCGCAGCAGGATGAGGCAGCGCTTCTGCGACAGCGGCTCGCCGCCGGTGACGCAGACATGGCGCGCGCCATAGCTGGCCACCTGGGCCACGATGTCGTCGATGTCGTGCCACTGGCCACCGTGGAAGGAATACTCGGTGTCGCACCACACGCAGCGGAGCGGGCAGCCGGTAAGGCGCACGAAGACCGTGGGCCAGCCGATGGCATCGGCCTCGCCCTGCACGGAGTGGAATATCTCGGTGATCCGCAGGCGCTCCCGGACGGGAGCGACCGGCGGAACGCCCGCCGGAGTTGCGGTGTTGCCGTTCATGGGATCAGTTGGCCGTCTGGCGCTGCAGGCGGCGCAGGCGTTCCTGTGCGAGGCCTGCGGCCTTGGTACCCGGATACTTGGTGGTGACCTGCTTCAGCGTGGCAATGGCGGCATCCTGCTGCTTGAGCTCGATCTGGCAATAGCCGACCTTGAGCAGGCCATCGGAGACCTTCTCGCTCTGCGGAAACTGCTTCACCAGGCGCTGGAACGCCTCGATGGCCACCGGGTAGTTCATGGTCACGTAGTACGACTCACCCAGCCAGTAATAGGCGTTGGGTGCGAGCGGACTGTCCGGGTACTTGGTGAGGAAATCACGGAAACCGCGCGAGGCCGTGACGTAGTCACCCCCGCGCAGGGATTTGAACGCGGCATCGTAGGCGGCCTGCTCGGCAGGCGCGGCCTGCCCCGGGCTGCTGGACGCGGCGGCAGGTGCCGGAGCAGCGGCCTGCGGCTGCTGCTGAGCGGCCGGAGCCGGAGCGGAAGCCTGCGGCGCCGGTGCGGTGGCCGGAGCCTGGGCGGGAGCACCGCCCTTTTCCAGACGACCCAGGCGCGAATCGACGTCCGCGTACTGTGCCTTCTGCGAATCCTGGAGTTGCTGGTTCTGGTGCTGCAGCTCCTCGATCTGGCCCTGCAGCTGCGACAGCTGCTGTTGCAGGTCGTTGACCTGGTTGACCAGCGAGGTGTTGCCGGCGTTGGCCTGGCTCTGCTGCTCAAGCCGCGACACGCGGTCGGCGAGGCTGAGGCGATCCTGGGCGATGGCGGGCAGTGCAAAAAGCGTGGCGGACGCAATCGCGCCCGCCACGCCAAGCCTGGCCGTGAAACTGTTAGCCAGAGTCTTCTTCATTACTTACTTCGCGGTGTAGACGATCTCAACGCGACGGTTCTTGGACCAGCAGTCTTCGTTGTGCTCACGGCAGACCGGCTTTTCCTTACCGTAGCTGGTCACGTTGAGCTGGCTGGCCGAACCACCAGCAGCCTGGAGGGCGCTGGAGACGGCATTGCCACGACGCTCGCCGAGGCCCAGGTTGTACTCGCGGGTGCCACGCTCGTCGGTGTTGCCTTCGAGGGTCATGGCGGACTGCGGACGGTCACGCAGGTACTTGGCGTGGCAGGCGATGATCTGCTGGAACTCCGGCTTGACGTCGTTCTTGTCGAAGTCGAAGTAGACAACGCGCTGGCGCAGGCAAGCGTCGGTGTCGAGATCGGACGGCTGGTACTTACCGTCGTTGGTGGGGACCTGGGTCTGGGCGACCGGCTCCGACGGCTGTGCCGGCGGGGTCTTGACCTGCTTCTTGGAGCAAGCGACCGCGCCAACGCAGAGCAGGGCGGCCAGGGTGATGGTAACGGTCTTGTTCATGGGACGTTCCTTCAACAGTTGAGTTCCGACAGTCGATTTACGGTTTCGGGACAGACACCGCCGGTTGTCCGGCTGTTTTTCTACTTGCATCCACGTCGACGGGGCGCTGTCCCGCACCCTACGCCTTCGCTCCGTCAGCCGCCGTCAGGCGACTGCCGGGTGTTCCTTCAATCGTTCGTCCGCAGGAAAAGGCGCGGAAATCTCCGCGCCCTTCCCTGGGACGTTGTTGAAGTCGCTACCCTTTCGGGTGCGCCCTCAACGCTGTCGGTAGGGCCCCCAGGCCGGCTCGCGCACGTCGCCGTCCGAAAGGACCAGGCGCTGACGCACGAGACCGTCTGCCGAAACCGCATACAGGACGCCACGCGTACCCTGCGATGCCGCGTAGAGCAGCATGCTCGCGTTGGGTGCGAAGCTGGGCGAATCGTCCACGTTACCGGGGGAAACGAAGCGCACCTGCCCACCCAGGCTACGGTCCAAGATAGCGATACGATACACGTTCCCGTTGCCCTGCACCATCGCAATCTGCTTGCCGTCGTAGCTCACGTCGGCGCTGGCGTTGAAGCCACCCTGGAAGGTGATGCGGGTGGCGTTACCGCCGCTGATCGAGGTCTGGTAGAGCTGCGGCTTGCCCGAGCGATCGGAGGTGAAAATGATGCTCTGGCCGTCCGGGGTGAAGGTCGGCTCGGTATCGATCGCGAAGTTGTTGGTCAGCCGGGTCTCGGCATGGCTGGCGACGTCGATGATGAAGATCTCCGGGTTGCCCACGTAGGACAGGCTCACCGCCAGCTTGCTGCCATCCGGCGACCAGGCGGGAGCGCTGTTGATGCCCTTCGGGTGCGAGGCGATCAGGCTACGCGAACCCGTGGAGATGTTCTGCACGTACACGGCCGAGTTGCCGCTCTCGAACGAGACGTAGGCGATCTTGCTGCCGTCCGGCGACCAGGCCGGCGAAAGCAGGGACTCACGCGAGCGGGCCACGACCTGCGGATTGAAGCCGTCGGAGTCGGCCACGATCAGCGAGTAGGTGGTGTTGTTGCCCACGCCCACGGCGGTGACATAGGCGATGCGGGTCCAGAAGGCACCGCGGACGCCGGTGATCTTTTCGTAGATCTGGTCGGCGATCTGGTGGGCGACGCCACGCAGGTCACCCGTGGGGGCGGTGAACGACTGGGCCAGCAGGCTCTGCTGGCGGTTCACGTCCCACAGTTCGTAATCGACCTTGACCATGCCGCCGCCGGCATCGCTGATGCGGCCGATGGTGAGGTAGTCCTGCTTGAGCAGGCGCCAGGTGGCGAACTTGATGTCGGAGCCCTGCGACGGGGTCTCGACGATGTCGTTCTTGTCCAGCGAGCGGAACTTGCCGGAGCGGTTGAAATCGGCGCGGATGACGTCGGCCACGTCGGTCGGCAGCGGCGCGCCGCCGGCCTGGGCGAAGGGCACCACGGCGATGGGGGTGGCCGTCTTGAGGCCGCCCACGATATCCACGTTGAGCGACTGGGCGACGGCGGGGCCGGCCACGAAAGCGGTCAACGCGGCCAGGAGGATGACGAGTCGGGAGAGCGTTCTGCGCATGGGCTGGTTCATTGCGACCTGGAGGGAGAGACGGCGACGGAATCTTAACGCGGTAGCCATGCCAAGCATGACCCCTGTCTGAACCACCCCGCCCCGGCCAGGGGCCGGAACGGGGCTCGTTACATCATTGCGGTCGGAACGTGAAGGTGAGGTTGCGCTGGAAGACATCCTCGAAACCCTGGTACGGCAAGGGCTGGGAGCGGAGCACGGCGTTCTCGATCGACGCCTTGCCTGCCGCGTCGTAAGGACAGCTGGCATCGGCCTTGGCACTCAGTACCTGGCCACCGGGGATCTGCACGATGTGCACCGTACAGGGCGCCGCCGGGGTGTTGTCCGGACGCAGCCAGTTCGGGGTGACCGCGTTCTGGATCGCCGCGATGTAGGCCGCCTGCTTGCTGTTGTCCTTGCCGTTCTGGCCCGTCTGGGCCTTCTCGGCGAAGGGCAGGTCGTCGCGACCGTCGTCCTTGGCGTTCTGGAGGTCCTTCAGCTGTTGATCGGCCTGCTTCTTCTTCGTGTCGGCCTGCTTGGTCTGCGACTTCGCGGCATCGAGCTGCTTGAAGATCTCGTCGATCTCCTTCTGCTTTTCCTTTTTCTTCTGCTCCTGCTGCGCGTCCAGTTCGGCCTGCTGCTGGCGCTGCTTTTCTTCCTGGAGCTTCTTGGCGTCCTCGGCCTTCTGCACGGCGTCGTCGACGATTTTCTCCTGATCCTTGACGTCAGGCTGCTTCGGCGGCGGCGGCAGTGTCTTCACCACCGGCTTCTCGGGCTGCGGCGGCGGAGGCGTGGGCGGTGTGGGCGGCGGCGGCACGGTGTTGGGCACCGGCTTCTGCGAGTGCTTCGGCGGCGGCGCGCCCGTGGGACCGATGAGCGTGGCCTCGATGATCTGGCCCGGCAGCTGGATCGGCGCGGGACACTTCAGCGGATTCCATTCCGCAGGCAGCCCGATGGCCTCAGCCCACTTTTCGTAGTCCGAGCACGGGATCACCGCGAGGCCCAGGAAGGCCACGATGCCCAGGTGGAGAAGCGCGGCCAGGACGACCGCGCGGGGGGTACCGTTACGGTTTTCCATTCTGCGCGGACTGCGGCTGGCTCATCAGGCCGATCTTGGAGACGCCCGCTTCCTGGAGGATCGGGAGGATCGAATACACCTTGCCGTAGCCCACGCGCTGGTCGCCCGCGACCAGGACCTGGAGTTCGGGGTTGGCATCGTGGAACGCGGTGACCTTCTTGCGGAATTCATCCTCGCTGACCGGCTCGCGCTTGGTGCCATTGGCCGTCAGGTAGATCTGGCCGTTTTCGTCGACGGAAACGACGATCGGGTCCTTCTTGTCCTGGAGCGACTTGGCATTGGTCTGCGGCAGCTGGATGTCCACGCCGAGGTTCATCATCGGCGTGGTGACCATGAAGATGATCAACAGCACGAGCATCACGTCGATATACGGCACGACGTTGATCTCGGATTTGAGCTTCCGCTTCTGACGGCGGTAAGAAGTGCGCATTGCTTACGCTCCGGCTCAGGCCGCGTCGTCGGTATGGATCTGGCGCTGCAGCACCGAGGAGAATTCTTCCTGGAAGACCTCGTAGCGCGAGGCGATGCGCTCGACCTTGTTGGCGTAACGGTTGTAGGCCCACACGGCCGGGATGGCGGCGAACAGGCCCATGGCCGTGGCGATGAGCGCCTCGGAGATGTGCGGAGCCACCACGGCGATGGTGACGTCCTTCATTTCGCCCAGGCCCTGGAAGGCGCCCATGATGCCCCACACCGTGCCGAACAGGCCCACGTAGGGGCTGATCGAACCGACGTTGGCCAGGAATTCGAGGTTGGACTCCAGCTTGCCGATCTCGCGAGTGCCGGCCACGCGCATGGCGCGCTCGGCGCCTTCCATCACGCGGTTGGCATCGGTCACGCGGCGCTGGCGCTGGCGGGCGAACTCACGGAAGCCGGCTTCGAAGACGTTCTCCATGCCACTCTGGCCTTCGCGGTTGCCCACTTCACGGAACAGGGCAGCGAGGTCGGCACCGGACCAGAAGCGGTCCTCGAAGGCTTCGGCATTGGTGTGAGCCTGCTTCAGCTGCGAGAACTTGCGGATGATGATCATCCACGACAGGAAGGAGAACCCCAGCAGGAGCAGCATGACCAGCTGCACGGGCAGGCTCGCTTCCGCGACAAGCTTGAAAATATTGAGTCCACCGTTCATCGCAAGAAGGCTCTCCGCCGGAATATCAAAGGCTTGGGTTGATTAGGAAAAGAAAGCAGGAAACAGTTCGGCCGGGATCTTCGCCGGGCGCATCGTGTCGAGGTTGACCATCGCGACGCGGACCTCGGCCTGGACCAGGAGGGTTTCCCCCCGGGCGACGCTCTGGCTGAACAGGATACTGGCAGACCGCGCCTCTTTGACGGCCACGCTTACAAGGAGTTCATCATCCAGACGGGCCGGGGCATGGAAATCCAGGTGCATGTGCTTGAGTACGAAGGCCAGGCCGGTGGATTCACGGATGGCGGACTGGTCGATCCCATGGGAGCGCAGCCATTCCGTCCGCGCCCGCTCGAAGTAGCGGACGTAGTTGGCGTGGTAGACGAGTCCGCCGGCATCGGTGTCTTCCCAGTAGATGCGGATGGGCCAGGTGAAGTGGCTCATGAGTCGCCGGAGAACAGGTCGGGCATGGCGGACTGCTTCGGAGGGGGCGTGAGCCCCAGGTGGCGCCAGGCCTTGGCCGTGGCCGCACGGCCGCGGGCGGTCCGCACCAGGAAACCCTGCTGGATCAGGTAGGGCTCCACCACGTCTTCCAGGGTGCCGCGATCCTCGCTGAGGGCGGCGGCCAGGGATTCCACGCCGACGGGGCCGCCATCGAAACTCTCGATGATCGTGCCCAGCAGGCGGCGGTCGAGATCGTCGATGCCCTCGGCGTCGATCCGCAGCATGTCGGTGGCGGCCCGGGCCACGTCGCGGGTGATCCGGCCGTCGCCGCGTACTTCCGCGTAGTCGCGTACGCGGCGCAGCAGGCGGTTGGCGATACGAGGGGTGCCACGCGAGCGGCGCGCGATTTCTTCCGCGCCTTCCACTTCGCAATCCACGCCGATGATGCGGGCCGCACGGCGGACGATGGCCGCCAGTTCATCCACGCTGTAGAACTCAAGGCGCTGGATGATGCCGAATCGGTCGCGCAGCGGGCCAGTGAGCATGCCCGCGCGGGTCGTGGCGCCGATGAGGGTGAAGGGCGGCAGGTCGAGCTTGATCGAACGGGCCGCAGGGCCCTCGCCAATCATGATGTCGATCTGGAAGTCTTCCATCGCCGGGTAGAGCACTTCCTCCACCACGGGCGACAGGCGGTGGATTTCGTCGACGAAGAGGACGTCGTTGGCTTCGAGGTTGGTCAGCAGCGCGGCGAGATCGCCTGCGCGCTCGAGCACCGGGCCTGACGTGGACCGGACGTTGACGCCCATTTCGTTCGCAATGACATGCGACAGCGTGGTCTTGCCCAGACCGGGAGGCCCGAAGATCAACACGTGGTCGAGCGCCCCGCCCCGTCGCCGTGCCGCCTCGATATAGATGGCCATCTGCTCGCGCACCGCCTTCTGGCCGAGGTATTCGGCAAGGCGCTTGGGGCGGATGCTGGCTTCCAGCGCCTCGTCGTCCATGGCGGCGGCAGCGGAAATGATGCGATGGTCGGACATGTGCGCATTATGGCATGCCCCCGAGCGGACAGCCCTCTGGCGATGCCACACCCCTGTAGGAGCGCGCCTGCGCGC
>Ga0116228_10000724_pt1 | contig 25786 bp, 23 predicted proteins | sample S1TSphfallax_2_FD_89694 | JGI IMG/M metagenome (GOLD analysis project Ga0116228, IMG submission 89694) | Host-associated microbial communities from peat moss isolated from Minnesota, USA - S1T2_Fc - Sphagnum fallax MG | ecosystem: Host-associated > Plants > Peat moss > Unclassified | place...
TGAACACTCCATTCCAATGCACGAAAGAAAAGACATATGACAACCACTGAACAAACGAAATTAGAGTTGGAATCAAAGCATAAGCATTATGTATACCATGAACACCAATATGTTTAACAAATGTACGATGAATTACAATCCATACATCAATCACAGGTCCAATTCATGGATCATCTTGCAAAAAAATGGAGCATTAATGAAAGATTACATCGAACAATGTTGGATTGAAACGCTAGATTAAAAAAAAAAAAACCAGATGATGTTGGCATCCCTTGTGTCTATGTCCTAAGAAGCCCAAAATCGTTAATGAACTCAAAACCATTGGTGAATATGGACATTCAAACCAACTTCAGGAGTTCCAACTAACATTATGGCCAAAATTGGACCCTCTTTTTCCTAATGAGTACTCATGGTGTCTTGATGGCAATTCGATCATAAATTGAGTTCAAGACACGCATCTAAATTAGCAATACAACATTAAATGGTTCACCCATCAAAATGAAACCGATTGTCAACTCTTGTGGCCCATGCCACAATGCTTCACATTTGGTGGCACTACGTGTTGCATATGCTTTAATTCATTTGGCCCCGAAAGTGAAAGGGCTTTAAAAACATGCCCATGTATGTTCCACCCACTATGTTTGATCACCCAAATGTACATGAAGTGTCGATGTCTCACTTGCAAGGTACCATTTTATCAAGGCATGTACTAGCTGTTTAATTTAGATGCATATATACTTCCTTTTCATTATTGGTTAATTTTCAATTTATACATTGCATGTGTCAATCACTTCTAGTTTTTTTTTCCCTCTTATTGCATGTTGGATGTTTTCCAAATGTTCTAAACAATTTTTTTTATCCTTGGCATAAGGCTATGTTGTTTTTATATTCAGCCATTGGATTATTTATTTTTGCATTGGCATAGGCTAACAACATGTGGGTTTGTAGTTTGGTTCTAATGTGAGTGGGTTGTGCAAGTTTGAGCTAGGCTGCAATGGGCAGGATCCACGAGGATCAGAATTCAAACCCCCCTTAGTTCTTTGGGTCTATGTTATTTTCTTTACTTTTTTGCATTCGAAACTTGGGGTTTTTTTTTTTTTTTTCATATTGTCATTTTATGTTGTGTTTCCCCTTGTTGCACTATGACAATTTCAATCAAAACATTAACCTAAAAGTCACATTTCTATTTCAACCTTAAGTTAATTGCTTTAATTTTTATTCAAGTCTTTAACTCATTCCTATTTAAACTACTAATGAGAAGCATGGTTTTGTTGATAAATTTTATAACATGTTTTTTAACCTCGTCGTCCAATTCAAATTCTTACGTGATTAAGCAACTGTAATTTGCTTCCACACAAAAAATCGTGGCCACTATTGCACACCATTAAGATGCTTGCCTTGCCAATTAAACCTCCACATTGGTCTATTTGTAACTAGTCTCTAGACCATGGCCTATAGAAAAAAAAAACAATGTCTTATATTTTGATTTTTTGATAACCACAATTATATATCAAAATTGGATATTTTGAGTTTTGATAACCATGATTATCAACTTGATACCCAACGGGGGTTTGGTGCATTTTCTAATTCCCATCCCATTTTTTTGACCCATTGTAACCTAAAATAAAGGGGATATGGAAAAATAATATCTTATGTGTAAGAAACTAAAAACAAAGCCATAAACTCTAAAATTCTATAATTCTATCAATATCAATACTTGCATTGTAACCCATTGTTACCAAAAGTTTTACTATGCTACTAATTCTAACATAAGAAGGTTCTAATATATGTAGATTACCAACTATTACATATTGGTGAGCCCTCACAAACTTGCCATGGTGGCAATAGGTAGTTGGCTGCCATGTACTAATCCATACATTAAAAATCTAAAATCTATTGAGGTATGGCTTGAAGTTCGAACTTTCAAGGTTCTTTTAATCCATATGAGCTACTAACCCTTTCTTCAATGAATGCAACAATGTAGAGGATCATCAAATTCCATTATCTAATAAACCCCAACTTTAGAAGCATTTGGACCTACCTGTTCGGATCAAAGTATGAACAATATTTACCATGATTACTTATAACCACTCAAGAAGAACACATTCTTGTGCAAGAATGAGCTACAAATACATCTTTAAAATCTTCCCATTCCGGTCCTCATTCATCTCATTCTGCCCAACCTAAGGACACCCCACTGAGGTTTCTGAGTGAATATGTTTTTTGTATTCATTCAAACAATTATCTTATAACATGGATTTAAAGGTGCTGCAACAAAGGTCCCATTGCAAATGCGTTCTTGTCCTTCTACATGCCCTTATTTCTACACAGCTAGGACTTTTTTTCTTTTCATCATTCTTCAATATCAACCCCTTATAGTTTCTATTCTTCGTAAGGACTACTTGCTTACTATGGTAAGTTAATGGCGCAACAAAAATCAACAACTACTAGCACAACTAGTCTATCCTCCTATCTCCTAAAAACTATTGAAAAGAAGAAAAAAAATTAGAAGAAAAGCCTAGTTGCATCGCTCCCCAATTCTACTTCTTATCTTGCCTTCCATTGTCCTACTACACAAACCTCCCTTCAATGTTGCAACTCCTTCCACCATCCATAGTTCGGTGCAAATTTGTTCTTCATAACACACAAACAAACAAGACTTCTTACCCATGCGTTCGTTGAAACAGTAATTGTTGCGGTGATAGAACAATTCCTGTCGTTAGCATGCAAAAAGTTGACGGCCATTGAAAACAAAAAAGCAAAACCCTAAAAACTTGTTGTGTTCACATTATCAGAATGACTTTCTGTTTGGTCACACCACTACTTCGAACAAAAGAATTGTGCACAATTGTTCCTCGTTGCACACACGCGTCATTGTTGACATTCTGGACCGTCTGGAACGCATCTCCAGTTGGCAGAATGGCATGAGGAAATTCCATGGAACGGCATACTCTGGAATCCACAGGAAATATCGTGACCGGGGACGAATCCGGACCCGCCAGCAGGTGACCGGCGCACCGACCACTCCCGGTCGCCACCTCGCAGGTTCTTAGTCCTTTGAACCCGAGTCGCGACTCCACGTGGAAAGTGTAAAACTTATTGATGAGCGAAGACCCGCAGGTGCCAGCCGTCTCCCACATGCCAAGGGAACGGGCGCGTGGCGCCGCGTCCGCATACCCCGGCATGGCACGATTTTAGACACCGATCGCCCTTCACGAAGTTCAATCGTGAATCTCAGTGTCTTTTTCACTGGCGACTTTTCGCCAGAAAGCGAAATTACAATTAAATTTGAAGAAAAGTGATTTTGGAGGTTTTCAGTCTCCAGGAGTGAGGAAAAAAAGGGGTAGAAATTTCCAGAGTCTTATACTTTGTTACATTCTGTAGCCAAAAATAAAGATGGATGATTAAGGATTTTTATTATTTCTGGCTTATAGCCAGATTTGGCTAAGTCTTCCTAGGGACGATCGGCAATTTTTCTACATGTTCCTATGCATGATCGCCACTTTGGGCTACAAACCGAATTTTCTTTCCCCATTTTCTGATATAAAAATTTAATGAAATTTTTCCCAAAAGAATTAGAAAAAATCGTGGAATTTTACAAATATGTATTTTCCAAAAACATATCCAAGAGTTTGTCGAAAAAATGACAAAATTTTTCAAAAAAAAAAGGAAAAAAAAAAGCTGATCATTAGGATGTCGAAATGAGGATGTGCCTCCTCGATTTGGGTTCGCGGATATCGGGATCTGGGTTTGGCACCAGTCTGAGGTTTTCTATTGGTATGATACATTTTGAGGATCTCAAATCAAGACCCAAAAGACGTCCCCGAAATTTGGGGACCTGGACAGCTCCTGCCCTCTTCGAGTGTATATAGAGAGCAACAGAGACGAGCGTCAAGTTCTCGGGAGATTGCGTTGCGTTGCGTTGCGTTGCATGCACTCCGGAAGAGGGCTCAAGAAGAGAGCTCTGCCCGCTGCTGCTGCTGCTGTAGATCTTTAACCTAGTAGTAAAATTCTGCACAGGAAAAAGAGAGAGAGAAACAGAGGGTAAGCTCTTGTTTTTGTATTACATCTGTGAATGTCTTATTATGAGAGTGTCGGTCAGATTCTCGTTCTTTTGTCGATTGAGAACTTGGACTCTTGGATCACGTGTTTTGGCAGGTTTTGAAGATGGCGACTGGATCCAAGCAGCCAGCTGTGATGAGGATGTTGATGTGCATGTCATTACTGGTGTTGGTGACCGTGAATATGGTCAATTCCGTGGAGGCATCCACAGGAAGCAGGAAGATGCAAGCGACGATCGATTGTAATCTTCGTCATCTGGCTCATAAGGACATGCAGGGAGATTTCAACTCTGTCGCCGGTTGGTTCAGGAACCTGGTGAAACCGCTCTATCACCATCGATCCCATGAACGTCGCAATCCGTAAGCTCCTAAGTTCTTTCTTTCTTTCCTGAATGGCAGCCGCTGCAGCGCGTGATCAGCAAGTTCGGAATGATATGCAAAATCCTCAATTGGAACTTGGATCACATGTCGCGGCTGGTGTTGTTTTTTACTACAGGGATTTTGCGGCAGTCGGAATCCGAGCAGTGTGCATTCCAAAGACGGAGTCTTTGTTGGAGGAACACGAAGGAAGACATGATTGCGCATACAACAAGAGCGATGGTTCTCGAGCCGTCGGTGTGGGTTACAATTTAGATGACGACTCCGACACTCGCCGCTCTGAACTCTCTGTAGTTCTTGCCGACTATGACAAGGTATAACAATTTCTCTTTAGAAGAATCCAGATCCTTTTCAAACTTGCTTTGATATTCTTCTTCTTAGCAGATGTTGATGCGCATGCACGACGTTCTGGAAGAGCTGCGCGTTGATGGAATCCAAACTTGCTCGCTGCAGGTGTACAAGGGTGAGGATTGTTTGAATAGTGTACAAATCAGTGCACTGCTGACTGTGGATACTAAGCGTGCACTAGATCGTGCTGCCAACAGCGTTGCATCGCTCGATGATCAATGTTGCGAGGTGATGGCAGTGTTTGGCGATATTCAGCACTCTACAGGTAAGTAACACAAAAAACGCACTTCGATCCATCACTAGATGGATTCTTCTGCAACTCAACAATTCATGGCTTTCAGAATGGTATTCTTTTTCTCTTTCCGACGAAGCGATCGTCGATGCTCCATGAAATCTGCGCTGCTGCTGCAGCTACTATTAAGAACCACAAATGTAGTTCTAGAGTGCTTGGTTTTTCATGTTTTAATGTCAAAAATTGCCTTAACGTTGCAAGTTTTGATTGTGTTTATATGGAAATGTTTCTAATGTATTATGGAAACATGTGGAAGTCTCGGTGCTGCTGCTACTGGAGTGTTTTGCAAAATCATGCATGATAATCAGCTATGAAGAACGTCAGACCTTCTTAATCTTCTTCTCTGTCTCTTTTGTGTAGGAAGCGACGAATTGGAAGGGAAAGACTTCGAGGATTTTGTGGAAGCAGCGAGTGCAAAGAAATGGAAGAAAGCTGGCAAGAAGTTGAGGCAAACAGTGTGGTGCCAGAAGCATAGACATCGCTGCGAAGACGATGCCGCCAGAATCAGACAAGGTTGTGATGGAATTTCTATGGTCATTGATGCTGCTGCAAGAGCATAGATTGTTACAATTTTTTTTCGAAAAAGAAAAAACTTGAAGATTGCTCCTGTTTGCAACAAATTCGCAACAACAAAATCTTCTCGACAACAAATTCGCAACAGATTCTCAACCGAAGACAAAGACTAACTTTTCTGCACAGCAAAGCTTTTCACAAATAACCTCTCATCATCATAATCATCAAACCCTAAACTTGCCAAAGTTTCATCTCTAATAGTAAATGTGTGTGTTAAAACTTGAATATACTTTTTGAAATATTTGTGTTGCATATATATGGAAGGAGTGTATTTTGTTATTGGGAAAATCAAACATATCTATATGTATGGAGGCGGAGTATATGTTTGTTATTTGTAAATGTTTCGAAGAAGAAAAAACACTTTGATCACAGCTTAATCAAATGCAGCAATTTTCTGAATATATATAATAAAGTTATCTGAGAAATTATAACGATGTCTTTGTGCCCCTGTTTCACTTTTAAATCCTTTTTCATCTCCCTTAAATGTTGGGTATCCAAAAGGATTCATGGCAAAGAATGAACTTTTTCCATAAAATAGCAACAATTTTTTCATGAAAGGACATTTATTGCATAATATTCAACAAAAACAAAAGAAAAATCAAATTTCCATTTAAATTTCGTTTTATCACCAATCTAAGAAAATTTAGAATTCAATCTACAACTCATTTTACCACCAAGTTACAGGAAAAACCAATATTATTTTTTGAAAAGAAAATGTTAAATTCACCTTGAGTCCTTTTTACAATATGTATATATATTAGTGAAACATGCTTTCTCAATGTTTTCTTCTCAATTTTGTAATGTAGCATCATTTGCAAGCATCCTAAATAAGGAGCCCTAGTTTATAATGGGGTTATTAACAGTGTTAGGTGGTTCTCACTTTTTTGAGAACCGGTTTTGGTTTTTATGCCTCAAATGGTTTCAAAGTTTGTCACAACAATATTTCTTTCTTTCTAGCTCACTTTTTTATTTCCATCTTGTTTCTTTCCACTCTGTTCCCAACGTGTTCGCAGCAGGATCCTGATATGTTCCCTAAGATGTTTGCAACTGCACTTCATTTTTTGTCCCATATTGTTTGGCTATGATTTGACTTCCATGTATATAATTTGTGAAGGGACTGGGGCAAAGAGAAGCTTGACAAAGCAAACCACTATTTTGCAGAGGGAAGCATATTTATGTTGGGGAGTGTCCCATGTTCCAAAAATATTGGTGGTGGCCCAATCAAATAGCCTCCTTCAAAACAAAACAGCGGAAAACTAACTGTGGGTGCACCCCCTCACTAACTAATAAAAGCTTGAATAAATACCCCACGGGCCAAAACCCAAGAAGCTTTGGTGACAGATTTCTTAAACACAGTCAAATTGTAGAAAAGGTGAAAACATGTTCCTCAAAATAAAAGCACAGGCAAAATGAGACAAATTTTTCCAAATTTTTCTTTCACAAATAGTTAGCAAATTTTTTTCCAAAAAATAGAGAATTTGTAACATAATTATATTAAAGTTTTACTTTGAGGTTGCCAGGATGTGAAAATTCACCAAAAGAAAAGAAAAAAATATATATCCTTTCTCTTCAAAGAAAAAATAAAACATTAAACTCCATAAAGTCTGCTGAAAAGACAACAAAATGTCCGTGCAATTCTTTGGATTCTGCATGCATGCACTGATGAAAATTAACAAAATTACTCTCTACAAGTCAATTGTTCACACCCTGTTCATGCTTTTATCCTAACACAGATCCGAAAGCAATTGGGAGAAACCCTAATCTAAAGGACACTCAGTTCATAGCTTAGGAGAACGTACCCCCTCCGGAGCCCTTCACTCTACATCCCAACATACAAATGCATTGAGTACAAGTGTAATTTTAAAGCTGAATCTAGATGTCTATGCTTGTTTGCTGGAAGCTTTGCAGCTTTGCAACAATTTAAGTGGAGATGCTATTTACTTCAATTGAACATAATTCCAAGTTGAAGAAATATCCATATTGTAGACCCACATCAAAATCCCAAAGCTGGAAATTGGGTAAGTGTAAATATAAATTTTCAAAAACTATGTCTGAGCCATCAAGAGGTATAGGCTTAAAACAAAATTCAAACGAAATGAAAGTAAATGGGATATGGGCTTTGAAAAATGATCAATGACGAACATTTTCCTTCTTCACATGATCAAAAATAGGGACAATGTTTTATCATTGGATTTATATTTATTTTGCGAGTATAAAAGGGTAGATGTAGAGTAAATATTGTACAATATGTTTACAAATATAGCACATTGGGAAGTGTAAAACACATTTAGTTGTTCAATTTGCAAACATGAACTTTGAGCATCTAAAGTTTATAACATCTTGCAACATAAAATGGAGTGAAGTCAATCACAACCTTTAATAATATGTTCACTACATTCTTATAATTGTATAAAAACTTGTGTTGGGTAGTTATTTGATTTCTCATAGAATCGGCAGTTCCAGGTCATTTGACTTTTCAATTTTTTCATAATTTGTTACTTTCAGTTGTTAAATTTTAAAATTTTTTATAAAATTGGCTAGTTTCTGTTCTTCAATTTTGTTTTGTGAATCATCCGATTCCAAGGGTTTGGACTATCCAAAGGGCAGTCCTATAGGCCAATTGTATGAAAAAGAATTTGGTTTACTTATCGGATCTCAAGCAAAGCCCCTAATCATGTTGCATTTTGTTGGTTGTTATGTTTCAAAAGGTGGTTCTTTAGTACAGATTTTTTTTAATGTGTGAAGCTACAACTTACATTACAAAGCCGTGTTTTAAATTTCAATAAAGCTACCAAGTCGATGATTTTTTTTAATGAAACATTTTCCACTTAAACTAAAAAGGCTTTTCAAATCAACCATATTTGAAGAATCAACCAAACCATAAGGAACAACTCAATGAGGTTGCATTCAATGAAAGCAATTACCCAAAAAAATACAAATCCCTCTGAGATCAACCATGTGTTTCTAGTTGCAAGCTAGCAACAAACAATGCGTTACATAATTTGACTTTGCCCCAGATTAACAGGTTAACTATTGTCCAACTTGAAAGTGACCAAAGTTCTTTGGTGAGTTTTCCAAGACTTTTGTTATTTCCTCAATTTTTCTAATAGCACCTCCTACATTAGAAGATTCACAACAACATCAGATGAAATCTTTTATTCTAGAACATTATTGTATTTTGCCAAGTCCCCAATATCAACACTTATACTATTAAAATTATGTTCAGTTGCATGCTGACATTGTTAGTATCTAAAGATGAAAATGAAAATTCTATGCTAGCTATAGCAAGGAAAGGAGGGTTGAGAGTAAAACAGTTACAAGGAAAGGAATGAGAAAATGATGATTTGAGATGGTGAATGTAGACAAACCTGTACAATTGGTTGCAACCAAAGTGAAGCACAAAAAGATCATGACCTAAAGCACATGACCTTGAACTTCTTAACAGGAGGAAGAAGAATGAATGAATTTAGCACAAGACAAAAGACATAGGATTGGAGAAATTTTCGCCTTTGTCAAACTTTGAGAATCTCATCCACATTTCACCATACTTGAGTGAAAGGTAAACACTCATGGGAAGAAAAGTGGTGATAGAATGTCATTTCAAGATCAAATTCAAAAAACTTGTAGAATTGGAATAACGTGCATTCCAACTTTTTCCATCGCATTGAAGCATCACACTTGAAAAACCCTAAACATATTTTTATAAAACTTTTGGTTTTCAAATTATGAACAAGTTGAGTTTCACTCCAAAAAAAGAAACTCCCTTGATTGTGACAGGCTACAAAGATGGATCTTTCTTTTTTTAAATCACTGGGTTGAAGGCGGGGGTGGGTATGACAATTTTGAAAAATGCCAAATTAAAACTGAAGGCAATTACAACATTTTTGAAAAATGACAAATCAAAACTAGGGGTGAATTTCATGAAATGGGAATTGCCAATGATACACCTATATCACCAGTCTGAAAACCTACAAAAAAAAAACCAATGATCCTGAAGAGAATCACCCAACATTGATAAAAACCTGTTGTTTTGCCTTTGTTCTTTAGGCAAGTGTTGGCCATATTTTTGTTAAGTTTTTAAGTGTTGTCACCTATTGGGGGGACATTACACTAGAAGGCCATTATCTTTGGGTATTGCAATCATTAAACCCCTTTAGTAGCTGCGATTTACTTTTTTTTCAAGATTTTCTGTAAGGTAAACCTCATAATTGAATGCCTTATGGTTAGGTAGGGTTGCCAAGTTTAAAGTATTTGGCAAGATTAGGTTGAGTTCAACTCCATAGTTTTACTAGAACAAAACTTTGAAATTGGAGCCTAAACCTAATCTAGACTACTTAACATCACTTTTAAGTAAATCTAGGTTAACTTAGGTGATAGATATAATAGAGTTATTTGGAAAGTCAACAAAACTCAAAATATGGATAAACAATTTGAGTGAAAAGACAGTTGAGATCCAAAATTTGAGGCCAAAAAGTTACACAAAGATACAATGAGAAATCAAACTGGATTTGGCAATAAATTTGGTCATAAAACTAGTTTGGTCTTGTGTTTTTCATTTCCTTTCCCTATTGTGTGTTTTTGTCACTATCTGAATTCACTATTATATTTAATTATTCAAATCCTATGCCATAAATAGGTAATCATAGAACATCCAACGAAGCATTTGATATCTAGTTTCAATCATTTTAGTGAATTTTGTGGATAATTGATAAACAAGGAATGAGTCAAATGAAAGATCAAACCCAAGTTCCTCCTTAGTTACTTTAGAAATAAATCTAATACCTCTGGTCTAGCTCTGAGAAATAAGTTAGAACTGTTTTGATTCCAGTTTCAATTCCACAAGGTAATCTGATTCTGGGTCTGATTTTTCAAAATGTTTTTGGGTCTGGTTCCAGTTTTGATTTTGAAAATCAGACCTGATTCCTGATAACCTGTTGATTCTGTCCAGGTTACCTGAAATCAGGTCTGATTTCCAGAATCTGAGGCAACAAGTTCCTGGCCTTGAACTGGTTGCCATTTACTCTGCATCTCGTTGGATGCTCTAATGCAAAATGGATTTTTTTCTGGGAGGAAAATACTAGTTTAGTCATACAGTAAGAGTTATTGGATATTGAGTATTATTATTATTATAAATAAATAAAACAAAACTGAAATTTCTAGGAAAATTGACTTGCATTGTTGAAAGCTGCTCAATGGATAGGATTTTATGGAGGCAATTTTGTAATTTCGGGGTCTAATAGTATGCAAGATACTTCTTTGTTATTGAAAATTCAACAAAATCAAAACTAACATTTTAGCCACATTGGTGTGTTGTAAAACATGCTATGTGATGATTTTGGCATATTGGGTAAAACTGCCCATCACCAAATGGATACCAAACAATTTTGAATATTCCTCATTCATTAATCAATTTTTTGTGTCATTGGCCATGCTGAAGGTTTACAAATGTTGGTTTGAGCATCAGAAATAAAGGAGCAATACAAAAAAACAAAGGAAAAAATGAGTGATAGTTTATTTCAAAAAAATTGAAAAAATAGCTCTAGACTCTCTCTAGTTTGAGCCCCATATTTTCCTCATTTTATATCGATTTTGAGTGATTTAAAACTTGATGAGTGGAACAACCAGGGCTTTACAAAACTTCTTTGTATTCAAGAGGGAAAGATGCAATCATGAAAGATTTTAAGCTCAAAACCCTAATCCACTCATCATTGAACACTGAACACCCCATGTTTTCCTCATTTCTTTACCAAATCAAACAAAAATTCATGTCTATTTCTTTGCCGAATCAAGCAATTATTGTGGCATCAGAAGTGCTAGGTGGAGGGTCACACCTTCAGAAGCAGAGGACCAATGTGTGAGGATTCAACCTCCTTAGAGTTCTTAAGTGTTTGCTCACCAGCCTATATACCCTACTCACTTTGTTACCCATCCCAGTCCCCAGGGAAAGGGTAAACCTCAAATATATATATACTAGCTGGGTAAAATAAAAATAGGCATGCTACATAGTTTTACCGACCGGGAGGTAATTCAAAGGGTGGCAGCAAAGATTCACCCTAACATTTACCCATGGGTATATTAGGAGAAAAGCTTTACACACCTAACACTGGTTAGAACACTGGCAAAGAATTGGGGCAACCCTATTGGAGCATCCCATTACAGCACTACAACTTCAGAGCCAAAAATGGTGGAGAAACAAGCCACACTATTTTGAAATCTGTTTGCCACACAAAGGGAATATCCCTTGCAACAAGAATGGGAACTACTCAAGAATTCTGTCCCATACTTTCCAAGTGGGCTCTCACTTGACTAGAGTACAAATTGGTCATCTTATCTCATACAGATGAAAAACTGTACCTGAGGAGGTCAACACTGAAGATAAATAAAGTTCACCCAAGTCACAAAAAACTTGAGGGCATTTTATATGCCTCGAATGGATCACATCACCAAAACTTGAGCCTCAATTTATTGGCCTCTGCTAAAGCCATCATGCCAACTAGTGCAGCAAGGTATGCCAACAATGTTGCAAATGCTTTTGATGAACTCACAAAAATGGTGTGCATGCTCATGTTCACCAACCCTGTCAGCAAATTCGCCTGCCAAAGTTTGGAAAAATCATCAGCTTTCGGATCTCTTGTACAAAATTTGAGGTTGAAATAGATATGGAAAAAATGTGCTTCAACTTACCAGCAGGAACGAAGGTAGCAAATTGTGATTAAAGACTTCAAGGACTAAAATTGGCTTTGGTGGAAACAGAAGGTCAGCAACCATGAAAATTCCTATCACCTGCATCAATCCACACCCAAATCACTATCCTGAAAGCTGGGAATAATAACCCCCATGCGCACATGAACTTCATGCACACATTGAAAAACAACAGAAATTGCTAGTACAGCTATCAATAGTTGCTAGTTCAGAAATTGCTACCTCGAAGTTTTGGGCCAGCACAAACAGAACATATGCAAGGTTGCACTGCAGACATATCCAACAGAGATTCAATGAGCTTCTGCCACAAGAACCCCCAGAACTCTCCTATCCACTAAAGTCACATATGTGTTCTGCATTGAATCTGCACCAAAGAGGAGAAAAACCTGCTGTGTTTGGAATTCTAACTGGTAAATGTGGTCTTACAGTGCGGCGGGAGATTCTTTCAACGGTGTGATCCATGTAAATTGTGAGCAGCCTTCAATACAGAAATCATAGTTGTTAAATAAAGCTGACTTTCCATCCAAAAAGCACTGACAGATAAGGGATGTATGAAGTCTCTGGATCATAAGATCACAATGCTTGCCAGGAAAAAATCTTACTGAAGAAAGCAGCATGAGAGAGCATGTTATCAAATACCAGAGTGCCAAGTCAAGCAATCCAATGTCAGCAGCAGCCCACCACTGAGACATTGTGCCCGTGCCACCTTTCTGAGTGTTTGACATTTGCCAAAACCACTCAAGGATACTTGCATGCTTGAAGTTGAGGTAGTGACCCAGTTGTATGCTTATGAGGTAGAGACCCCAGTAACCTACAAAACCCCGATACAAGACTTTAGTGTGATGCCAAATTGAAGCAATAATCAGTCCTGGACTCAAAACACCTCCAGCATTGGATCTACATGTAGAAAAAGGCAAGTCAAACCCTTGAAGAAGGTACAACCTTGGGCTAGCTTGAGGAACTCACCAAATGTGCTTGCAACACCTTCTTTGTTGAGACTCAGAAATCCAGGGCCTCGCTCAGATGAGAGCAAATACCTATTGAGCCCACCAGAAAGCATCATCTGGTACACTGCATCAAGCATATGAATAGTCAAATGCACATAATATAACAGAAAATGCACATTCTAGTTCTCCTTGTACTATGTCAATGTGAGAAATTTAGAATGACATTCACAGTTATAGCAGTGTAGATTCCACACTTGTGTGTCTAGAATTGAGGACACCCTCATTGGTTTCAAATTAAGCACACCTCAATCCAGTTTCAAAAGGATTCTTCATCTCACAAGAGGGACGATGCTTCTCCTAAATTGAAAACTGCCATGTTTTGACAACCAAAACACCAGTATTGTTCCAAGCTTTAGTACCTGAGAGAATAGCAATGCCCAGGGACCCACAATAAGTGGGAGGAACATGGATCAAGGATGTCAGCAGTGCCACGCCTGCAAGTGTGAAAAAGAAGTTCCAGTGAACCCCATATTCAGCCACATGCTCCTGCAACCATGTCATTGAGCATCGAATGACCTCTCATTTCAGACCCCAAAAACCTTGGCCTGGTAAACTAATGAAGGACCACAAAAGCATCAGCTTTACCTGGTAGTCAACACCCTTTGTCACTATAAGTCTTGCCAATCCCAAAATCAGGAGAGGGCTCACATTACGCAAAACACCTCCATACTTCCTGCAATTTGCATGCCTGATTTGAGTACAAACACCACAACTATAGAGAACCTCAATAGTAAAAACAACAAGACTCAGACTTAACATAAAACAGAAGGTTTTTGAAGAGAGAAGGTATACATACGATGGTGGAAGATTACGAGCCTGACGTGACACCAATGCATTTGCAACAACAAACGAACCCACACCAATATCCATCTGAACAGCCCTCACCCTCTGGATTAGCAACTGCCCATTTACGTGAATGTCAATCCTCAAACATTTAGAACGAAACTGGAGAACCCTCAGCCCAATTGTTGTGTCTGAGTTTGACACTAAGTAGAGGGAACTGCAATGCCCTTAAAAGAACGAACAGGGATTCTGTCCAAGATAGAAAACAGAAGAAATGGGTGATGATTGATGTACCTACCAGTCCAGTTCCATAAGTCTCCGTCTTGGCATACCTCCTTGGAAACACAGTGAAATCCACAGCCAAAATTGTCACACATGTTACAAGCATCTGTCCATTGCTCAAAGAAAAACCCATGTGAGTAGAACTGAATCCAAAATGTGTGACCAAAACTGTAAACTGCAGACTACTGAAAATACTCCTTTTCTCAAGAGACGTCCCCATACCATGACAAAGCGGTAAGATGACAAGTATGCCTTCTGGGATGACTTGACTTGTTCTTTTGGAGATGGCTTGACTTTGGGAGATTGTTGTTGTGACCTGAGAACAGTATCTGACAAGCATGTTAGGGAAATGGACACACAGAACTGGCATCCAACAGCCCAACAATAAACACAGGATGAAATTCAGGTCCAAACTCAGACAAGATGAGAGATGTACCATTTTGCACATAATACAGTTGTCAACAGAATCCCATACACTCCAGCTGCTACAGTCAACACCCAATCTGCGAGAAGCTGCACCTTCCTCAAACAAAGAAGAAAACTAGACCGTAAACATTCTTACTTTCAAGACATCAAAAAAAAATTCATTACTAACTTGGGATATAGTCTTTGCAGAAGAGATTTGCTAAAGCAGCAAGAAGCTGGGGGACAAGAGTGGCAAGTGAGAGGCATACCGTAAGACAGGCCAATGTTGGCACAAAAATCACCATGAAATCAAGAACAAGTTTTGACACAAAATCAAAAGCCATTGCAGATCTGCTTGGTTTTGACAAATCTTTGTCACTCCCATCTGTTTTTGTTCTCTTCACAGCTGCAAAGGATCCATAGAGGTGTGAGGGGAAAGAAAAACTCATAAAACCCAGGACCTAGAACCATGAGCTGCTGCTTGCATCCATAACAATTTCTTGGCCACAAAGAAGGCTTCAAGAAGAACCATGTGATTTAAGCTTAGAACCAAAGATCAGGTATGACCTGAAGAAGCAAATCCCAGGGCTCCCCATCCTCTTATAATCACAAAGGCCTGTACAAAACCAACCATCCAAATTCTTAAAACTTTGGGGAAATTCTGGCAGAAAACAATTGTGGGACATCAGCTACTTACTTCCCAGATTTGCAAAATGCTTCCTGATTAGGAATTTTCATTTGCAAAACTTCCAAGAGATGGCACAGAGACAAGAGATACTTGAGCTTACAGGTATGATTGCAGACAATACACCAACTTCCAACATGGTAGTGCCATGCAGGTTACTCACAAACCTGCGCAGACCAGACATCTAATCAGCACAGAAACCTCAAAACAAAATTCCACAATCTTTGTTTGTTTGCTTGCTCGCGTACAAACCAAAATCTTCACCAAGAAAAATCAGCTCGCCAGTGTTCCCAATTCGGAGAGGAGAAGAAGAAATGTAGGACAGGACTTACTCTTCTTTCAGGCGCTTGTGGACATTGAAAGCAGACGGTGAATCCATTTGCTGTTCGTTCACAATTGACTGCTGGATAGCAACAGCGATTACCCCTTAAGGTGTGAAATGATCCTCCGTCACAACATTGTGTAAAACTTCCCAATCCTTCCTTTGCAATGTCCAAAGCAAGCACGATCAACAGACGCCATTTTGGAACTCGTGCGCCTGTTAAACAACAAAACCAACAGCAAGAAATTCTATTGCGTCTCTGCACTCTTGGGGCTACTGTTCTTTCGGAATTATTCTCACGTGTGACGATTCTTCGGAAAACCTTCTTTCTTCCCTCCTCTTCCGAAGCTCCCACGATTAGGGTTAGGGTTTAGCGCTCTGGGGACAGTCTCTTCTTCTGAAACCTTCTTTCTTCCTATGTCTTCTTAATCTCCCAGGATTAGGGCTAGGGTTTGGCGCTCTGGCGACAATCTCTTCTTCTGAAGTCTTCTTCCTTCCTACGTCTTCTTAATGTCCCACGACTACGATTAGGGTTTGGCGCTCTGGCGACAATCTCTTCTTCTGAAACCTTCTTTCTCCAACGTCTTCGCAAGATCCCACGATTAGGGTTAGGATCAGGGTTTGGAGCTCTGGGGACAATCTCTTCTTCTGAAACCTTCTTGCTTCCCACCTCTAGGGAAGCAAGCTCCCATCAGGATTAGTGATTGGTGCTCAGGCGACAATCTCTTTTCTGAAACCTTCTTCTTCCTATGTCTTCTTACGCTCCCACGATTAGGGTTAGGGTTAGGGTTTGGCGCTCTGGAGTTTGTGAAGAAAGAACAGATTACTAATCTGCAGGCTTTGTTGGGGGTGGGAGCGGGGGAAATTGATTTGTCGCGGAGGAGGTGTGGCGATGGCGGGGAAGGTCATCGATTTTTTGCAGCTAGGAGCAAATCATGGTCCTGTTGAGGTGCTGGAGAAATCGGTAGCTGTGGGATTTTTGCCATCGCTGGCTCTGGCAGCAACTCAAGTTCCACCTCTCACAGCGCCGTTGTTGTCGTCGCTGGTATCCCACCCTCAGACTCCCAGAGCTTTGTTGTATGCTTCGTTAGACTATGGAGAGATTGCCCTAGCAGTTGAGCAAGCGGAAGGAGCTGGGGATTTTTGTTTGCGTGAGGAGGAGTCGTCATATCATCCACTTGCCGGGGAGACGAGCGAGAAGCAGTGGGAGTGGACAGAGGACGAAGACGACGAAATTGCGGGCATGGATGAGTGCGATGCTTTCCAGCAGGGTGATGAGGCATGTACCATCATCTCTCCTTGCACTGTAACATTTCTCCAACAGCTTCTTCTTCTTCTTCTCCCTTCTTTTCTGGAGAATTGTGCGAGGTTTGTTCATGCTCACAAGTTGCGGTTCTCTTGCTGTTGCAGATCGAGCGTGCCAAATTAGCATTGATTTCACTGCGCAAACGTGCAGCAGCATTTAGTATCAGAAGATCACTGAGCAATAATAACCTTCAGGAGGACAGTATTGAGCAGCAAGGAGACGATGAAGGCAGCAGCATATGGAGCAATGAGGCTTGCTTGCCAGAGCTGTTGTGCCTGCTTCCTGTTGTGGTTTCTTGCTGTCCCTCTCTGTGCTTGCCAGGTATGAAATTTGTCTGCAGCATTCTTGCTGTGCTTTAAAGGGACTTTTGCAGTTTTGCTTTCTCTCTCTCCCCCCCCTCTTCCTATTCCGTGGATTCAACAATTTTGTTGCACACTTCACTAATGATTTGCTGAGATGCTCGTCCTTGCAAATGCCACATGTCATTTGATTTTTCCTGATCAAGCTTGATATGAGATGTTTTGCTCTGCTGCTTTGGATGGGGCCACAGAACAGTTGGTGAAGGGGTTACTAACAGCTCGCTATAGCTGTCTACTGCTTGCTGCAACTCTCGCTAATAATCCATCACTTGCAGACCAAGCCACCCTCTTCCTTGCTCAATTTCTCAAGGTGCAAGCAGATTTTTCTGATGCTGGACCCAATAGTTTGCTTTTGCAAGAATCCACCTTGACTCCCACTACTGCTGCTGCAAAAACATCATCAGGTTTGTTGTTGACAGATGTGACCCCTGTGAATCTGGATTACCTCTCAGAGAGCTTAGTGGTAGCAATTGCCCCAGCCTGACTCCTTTGATAGTTTTTTCGATCTTCAAGCATGCATGATCCTATATGCATGCATTCACCAATGGTGTAAGTTCTGATTGATTATGCTGTGCATAGTTCTCTGTCACCTAGTTGTTGTGATGAACTTGTCATCTGCTTAATGACTTTTTGCTCTTACAAATGGTGCCCACTATCGGTTTAGGACCTGTCTAGGCAAGAGTCTGGAGATCATGCAGGTGCATGCTTGCAGATGTGCCGTGTTATAATTTAGGCCTGGATGCATATTGATGGATGGTTTGACAATGTTAGTAGGATATTCATTTGTGTGTTTGTTGTGTTGAAAATAGGTGTTATTCATCAACATGGTGGATTTGTGCCCTCACAGACATATCTCTCTGCTGCACCTACAGACTGTGCAAATGCAGCTCTACAGACTCTTATCAGCCTCTGTCAATTGGCACCATCCTTTGCATCCACCTGTCGTGACGCTCTTGTGTATACTGGCACACTTTTAGAAATGGTTCTGCATATAACAGAGGAAGTTCTGCATGACGAGCTAGAGTTCTTATCCAGACTGATTTTCTCAAAAGAGGCAACCTCCCAGTGGATATTGTCACATCTAGGAGCCAGACAAAGAGCTAGAGATTCCCTGGTTCTACCACCATTAGGCAAAAAAAAAGCAACTAGTGGAATTGAGACAGATTCTGTTAGTGAGAAAGAAGGGTCTGTAGCAAGGATTCGAGCTGCTTTGCTGGCAGATGCACGGTCTACATGCCAAAAGATGGGGTGGGGTGGTCGCTTGCATGCCCATGTCAGGCTTTATTGCGTTCTTGTCCGTGCTGGGGACTTGTCACCAACTCATGAAGAGGTGGGTTGTCTGTGAGGCTCTTGCTGCAACCATTGATCCATAACACTAGGATGTAGCACAAGATGGTATTTTTGAATGGGGGCCTTGAGTGGGGCATCTGCAAAAACTAAAGGAGAACTTCTGAATTCATGAGTTCTTTGACTTTTGGATACTTTGCAATGTAAGTATAGTGGGGCTTTTGATATATTGCTATGCTTGCTGACTTGGGTGATTCTGTACATTGAAGGTTGAGTTCTGGCTGAAGGCACTGGCCACTTCCCTAGGTCAACCAGAGTTTGTAAGTGAGCGAACACTGCAACTTGGGATCGCTTTTGTCTGTCTGGTCCCTGGACTTTCTGGTCCATCAACAAGAAATACGTTTCATGCAGCTATGGGGCGATTATTGAGAGCTGCTATCATGCCTGGCCCACTTCTGTATACACCTCTCAACATAATACTTGCAGTGTGGGTGGCTGTGCAGCTATTACTTCGGAAATTTGCAGACATTGCAGTGGTGCCTACTGCAACCTTTCAGACACTAGAGAGTTATATTCTTTGGAATTTTGATGAAAAGTTACCCTCAAATCTGATGAATTCAGTTACTGCTATCCATGGTGCAGTTGATCATCTGATACTTTGTGAGTGGCAGTCATAAGGTTATGATGTTATGACCACAGTCAATTCTAGTCCTTGTAGTTCTGCTTTTGGGGGGTGACTGGACACAAAGGTTCCTTTCAATTTTTATTTTTTTTAATTTTTTTTTGTCTGCAATATCATAGGAATGTCTCAATTTATAAAGAAGTCTATGAATGTGGTGGGTGTGAGTTGCAGCTTGTAAGGGAAGCTGTTGGGATGCATGTGACAGTCCCAAATGCATTGATGCGAGATGTTGCTGAGGCTGCTTCAGGTGCAGGTGTCATCGCTGACCCATCTCTTGTTACAAATGCAGTAGCTGGACTTAGGCCGCACTTGACAGTAGGTGGCAACAAGTAAGGTTCCTAACTATTTTCCAATCTGTTTCCAATTCTGTCTGCTCTTATCTTTGGAAATTTGAGAAACTTAGGTAAAGTTTATACAGAACTTGAAGTGAGTGTAGTAGGAAACATCTTCGATGTGTCATGATGATCCGTGGGTCTCAGTGTTGGTGAGTACTTTACACATGCAGCCAGTCATGTATTTTGCAGTTAGTGATCTCACAGATCAATCAGGTTGAAAGTCATGGATGAGATCAAACTGAGAGCTTTCTTGCCCGGTTCAGTGTAGATGTAAATTTTAGCATGGAGGGTCATGTTCTTCATTAAACCAGAAGCAGAAATTTTAGCCTAAAGAGTAGCTTAAACCTGAAAATGGTGTGGGGGGAGTGACTGCAGAAAGCAGCAAGATCTGGCATTGAAATGCATGGAGCAGCTCATCCATGCCAACACCTTCAATTTCTCACGCTATAGTGTTGATATCTCCAATGCTCTCATGCACATACTCTCTTTTGCCCAGGAGCCTATCCATCCAGTATGCTCTTACTGCTTCTTTGATCCTGCAATGTCCTTTACGTATGTCCAAAACTAATTAGATGTTGACAAGTTTTATGAGGCTTCCTTGACTGCTTGGAGTGATTATTCCATTTGTGATGATTTGCTGACGTGAGTTTTGCTGTTTCTTTTTTCATGGTTTCATGGTACTCTCCTGTAACTCATTGAATTGTGCTAGATGATTTATTTTTTCCTGAGTTCTAGATCACTATGGACATCCTTAGTCCTCAAGGACTGAGCTAAACCAGTGGTATGGTGTTGACTGCAGTTGCTACCTCAGCTTGTGCATTCTTATGCTGAAATGTCTACAACTGTTCCAAGGGGAAGGGGACCACCACCTCCTTTCAGGATGCGGCCATTTTCTCATGAGTGGTTGATGACAGCTACAGCCCCTGCTTGTCAGATGCTAAGTCATGAAAGTTCATCTTGCAGTATATGGTGTAAAGTTCAGGCTGAAAATGTGGCCTCATGGGCAGCAAGCCAGAAAAGAGGGCTCTTGGAACAGTGTTCTTTCAAACACATGGATCTGAGAGCAAGTGGAGACCCAGTAGCCACAGCATCATTGGCTGTATATTACATGCTGTGTAGGGAGCAGATATCAAGGAATATTGGAGTTGATGCTGGATGTAACAGCTGGGAATCTTCACAAAGTGAACCTGGAGAAGAAGGGAATTGGGCTGAGCTTCTTGCATGTCTTCCTTTGAGACCACTTCTTTTGTATATGGAGGAGCACTGGATTGCATATGAACACTTGCTTCCACAGGTTAATATCCTGCAAATGAATCTCTGTGTCTGCAGGAATGGTCATATTGTCAATTTACCATGACATTATCTTTCTTCTCAGAAGGCTGCTTCCCAGCAACATGGTTTAGACAACAGCTAGACTGTTTGCACTCGAGTTGCTGTTGAAGGTCCGTAAACTTGTGTATGACTGTAGCTGTCATCCAAATGGCTGCCCTCAATTTGAACAAAGACACTATTTGATTAGCTAGTGCTCTTGGGTGCTAGCCAACATCCTGACTGAGTCTTCTTGTCATGCTTAAACATTTTGAGTCATTAGAACATTCTAACACTTTGGGACTGGACACTTTTGCAGTGGCTTGCTGTTGCTTCAATCGTTTTTCCTGAGCGATTTCTTGTACCTGCACTCATCCAAGACTCCAGCAACTCAATCAATTCGTCAATACAAATTGTCCATGGTGTACCAACCACTGCTGATCTGGGATGGGTGGGGCCTACTCTCATTCCTAGAGTTGAGAACCTTGCAGAGGATCTGGGAGTAGATCCTTTGTATGTGGTCTTGAAGAACAGTGATCTGGATATTGACAGCTGGCATGATGGTGACAAACATGATGTGAAGTATGTGGACATTTTACTGGCCTCACTGAAGAATGCCCTCAAGGAGCCCCTCCCCACTCTGAAGATTCTACAGGTCTTGGGAAGGGACTCCTCTAAACAAACAGCAATCAGTGCAAAATTTAATAAGAATATGTGTTCTGGACATTCCAAAGCTTGTGGAGCTGAGGCAGCAGTGGTGAAGGAGCTAGTCCCTCTCCTCTTGGACCCTGCATGTCCACGTGTTCTTCAAGATAGCTTTTGTTCTTGGTGGCAAAGCTTACCTTCTTCAACCGCTGAATATCTAGTACCACTGTTTGTAAAGAGTCTCCAAGACCCAACTGATTCTCTCAGTAATGCAGATGGCCACTTATCTAAAACCATGGGTCTTATCTCTCAGCGAAACAAGGGATCTCAGCTGGAGGCTTTATCTTCAAGTTGCCTGCCAACAGAACCTTTGGGTTTACTGGCTTGTAGTGCAGCTGTGTTTCGCACACCCCTGCTTGGGATTATGCTTGACTTGATGGTGGAGCTTCTAGCAGCAAGTAGAAGAATATGCCAGGCTGTGGCAACTGAGGGAGGAAGGGATGGTGGGATTAAGCGTGAGGAAGTTGCAGCTGCTCTTGTAGCTCAAGACAGGTGAGCAACATTCTCAATCCAGCTCTTATAGTGCTTCCATCACATGTCATGCCTCTAGGTCAATTCTATCTTCCATAATTGCCCTATTGTATCTTGGGAGGAATAGTTCCATATTTGGGGCTGACTGCTTCAGGGACTGAAATTTATGTTGGGCAGTGCTGTGTGCCAGATTCTTCTTGAAGGATGTCTTCCTGTTGCAGCCATAGGTGATGATGAAGAAACTGGGCCTCTGCTGGAAGCACACAGTCTTGTTTGTGCCACAATTTCGTCACTTCTACACACCAGTCCCCTGCTTCTGAAGCTGTTACATTTCCAGGTGATGTATATCTTCCCTCTCACTTGCAGTGCCTGTTAAGTTAAATTTGCAGTTTTGTCTTTTGAAGGGCCAAAAGTATAACAAGATGTGAAGAGAGAGTGTGGAAGCTCATTCTGATTTAGTAGCTGCTATGGTGGAGATGGGAGATAGGGCTATGACCCTATTTTAGTACCCATGATGGTCAAGGGTGTGCCAACAATGGTTCAATGCCTCGATTTCATTGGGGAGCTGCTGCAGCTGCCATCACAGCAGAGTCAGGTTTTTGGTGTAGTGCTGGCTGTTCACATTGCCTGCTCACATACTTCACTTCCCCAGAGCATTGCTGCTGCCCACCAGGTTTGATTTTTGCTCCCCAATTCTTGTTTGTACCTCTGGACCACTTTCTCTCTTCAAAGCACCTTGGCTTTACTCTTCATGTCTGCTCTTAAGTGAGACTCATTCACTAAGAGACTGTAATTTGCTCACAAGAGCTAGAGGTGGTCATGGATGCAGGCAGTGGCACATGTATCACAAATGCTAAAGAAAGTGGTGGGAAGTGCTGGGTTTTTACAAGAGGTGCTCAGTCCTCTGGCTCAGTGTGCAGCAGCCTTTCCGGTTTTAGCTCCACATGTGGTTGCCATTATTCAAAGCTGTGCACAGACTGGAGGCCCACTTGCACGGTCAGGACCAGCACGGGACCCCAGCCTCCTGGCAGCATCTATCATGGCTTTCAAGCAGCTAATTGACAGGAAGCTTCTGCCTGGCAGAGCCCCTATGTCAATGGCAAGAGATTAGCTTGGGCTTTTACTAGAGGAGATGGTTTGGCTCATTGTATCATAGTTTGCAGAGTGTACCATACACAGCAGTTGATTGGAGTCAAATCACAATCCATCAGCTGTTCACCAACATAGGCTTACAACTTGGTAATGACATGTGATGCACTAGCCAGTGAACTGTGTACAGTATGCACATGTCTGGCTTCAGAGGATTGAATCAAGAGCCATGAAAAATCTGACCATGAAATTCATTGATGCTTTTAGAGATCTGCTCCTTGAGGAATTTGAGAAGTGACAATGACTCAAATGGGGGTCATGGTGGTTACAGAGGGGCAATCTTAAACCACAGGATTTCAGGAAAATTTTGGTGGTTTCTGCACAACACTGGATGACTGCATTTTGTTGCTAAGAGGATGATGCTCTTGATCCCTAATCACCAGAGGAAACTCAAAATGCACTGGGATGAGGATGCACAGATTGAGCCCTGACACTGACAAGTGTTGAAATAACTCATTTGCACTAACTTTTGTAAAGCTTCAGTGCTCTTACTTTTAGGTACCTTTTCTTGTACATTCTTTTACAGAGAGCACAGGACAGCTCTGAGACTGCAACTTGAAGCTATGTTTTGGATTTGGAAACTGGGAAGAGACCTTATGAAAGGGCCTTACCATTCACAGCAAATGTGGTAGGTTTGTAAGTGGGTTAGTAACATAGGTAAGTAAGTAGGGAATGTGAGTGCTTACTATGGAGATAGGTAGGTAGATAATAGGTAAGGCACTGGGTGGCTACTAGGTAGGTAATTAGATGTGGATGGGTAGTGCATACCTAACCAGCATGGTTAGCTATATAGCACAGGAATACAATGAAAAAGTGTTTTCCTGTCCACATACCATCCATCTACATAGTGCACTCATGGGTGCTGGTTCACTCCCACCATAATTTACCTTGATAATCTGCATTGTTTTTCCATACTTTTAGAGCATCTCCAGTGGTGATCAGTATGTGACCCTCCACAAGTATGCATTTTACACATGCAAGTTCAGTTATTTACTTTTTTCTGACCCCACACATAAAACTAAAACTCAAGTTGCTCTTACTGGATTTGCGCCATGAGAGACCCCCCTCCTTATCATTTCCATCCTTAAAGCATCATGCAAATGCATTAGTAAAGTTTTACCCAGAAAGGGAAGAAAGGTTCCTTGGAGTTCGGTATTCTGTACACAAGTGATGAAATAAAGAGATGAAAATCAGAACCCTGTTGCCCTTGAGGAGAGATTTCATTCCACAGTGATCAATTTGACTCAAAGTGCCATTCAACCAAGAAACCTTCTTACATGCTGGAGGACTTAGTCAAGGGAATGAAACTCGAATTGCCAAAACCAGCCCTGTCCTGGGCCACTAGATCACCTATTCAGCACCCAACAATATGGAAACTAACAAAATCACACACACAAACATTTTCTACATGAATTGCCAAAACCAACCTCTCATGCACTATTAGATCAGCACCTTTACTATTAGCATCTCCAGGACGCTTGATATGTGACCTCCAAAAAAAAAAATTTCCCAACCCCACCCATAAAACTAAAACTAGGACTACAAATAATAGGTGTGAAACTTCTAATGCAACCCACAGAGACCAATCAAACTACTAACCAATCAACAACCATGTTTTGACTTTTCTTCATCGAATTTTTAGGTGCAGGGTTACATTCTGAGCCCTGTATCAGTATGTCCCTGAAATTGAGTATTCACTATTTAGTTTCGCCCCCATCCCAAGTGCCCACCCATAAACCTGAAACGATGGACTGTACAAAGTGAGAGCCTCTTTAACTCTCCCCACCTGGGCCAATCAGTGTAGTTAGCAAATGATGAACAGTCATTTATTGCTGAAAAATAGTCATTTCCTGCTCCTAGTGCTCAAGGAGGGGGATGGGTGAGGGTTGAGCAGTAGTGAGAGTTGGATGTGGCAACCACATTTCCAGGGGCCAGTTTCGAGTAGCTAGTTAGTCAACTAAATAAATACTATGAATTGATGATTTGACCATTAGGTGACACACATGCTTTTGATTAGTTAGTAAACTATGGATTGGTTATATTAAGTCATCTTTACTATCTAGTATAACCTAATGCTGAACTGAACCCACAACCAAATTGGGAATTGGGATAAACAGCATTTACTTGTTAGCCTTGGTTTGCTCACAGTGCAAAACTCTTTTACTATATTCCTTGGTGCAATTCCACCCTCCAATAGGGGATCAAGAATTGAACTCAATCATAGTCAGCTAGACAAAGGGGCATCCTCATAGAAACATACGGGTTTCTATATTCTCTAAATCATGCAACACCAACTTTGAACACCCCCCCCCCCCCCCCCCCCCCCCCCCCCCCCCACACAAACAA
>Ga0116228_10000726_pt1 | contig 25760 bp, 16 predicted proteins | sample S1TSphfallax_2_FD_89694 | JGI IMG/M metagenome (GOLD analysis project Ga0116228, IMG submission 89694) | Host-associated microbial communities from peat moss isolated from Minnesota, USA - S1T2_Fc - Sphagnum fallax MG | ecosystem: Host-associated > Plants > Peat moss > Unclassified | place...
ACATGTCATTGAACTATCCTTTATTTTTATATGAATAATGGGCAAACCCATCCTTAAGTGGTACCACTAGGAACATCACCTTGATTTTTTTGAACCTATCAAACTTTGAAAAATCATACGAAACACTTAAATAAATATTTTCATAAGTTTTTAATGAATAAATTTATTAGGTTTCATAGATTTTGAAATTTCAATAATATCAAGAATATTGTGTATTTTGATGTTCCTAATCATTGCGTTTCGAAAAAGTTTTAAGAACGTAACATTGGTTTTTTCTTTGAACTTTTTGATAAAGAACACAAATTTGGAATGTGATTTGAGAATTTTCTTGGGAATTTTTTTCCTAAGATAATTTGGAGGTCATTATATTTTATAATTTTTATTAAAAATACTTGAGTAATTATAATTTAGTTATGAATTTCCAAATATAAGGCTATCCATTTCTAAAGGGGCCATTAGTTATGAATTTTTTAAAAATAAAGGGCCTAGAGAAAATTATTTGGCTGTTTTTGGTTCTTTAACCAATCCTTAAGGTGGCTTCTAGTGGTAACATCCAAGGATGTTTTTGCCCTAATTACAAACAACAAATGTGAACATGACATTTGAATTCCATTTTCATTTGTTTTAGTGATTCAATTATATGTATAACATTGCCACATCATCAAAATTAACATTACAAATCATAATTAATCATATCTACACAATTGATTTTAATCACTTTAATCACATTAGTAAAATTGAACAATTCCATGTGAATGCCATTATTCATATATGCCATGTGTCCCACATAGTGTTCACTTTAATTAAATAATTATAATTTTTTAGTCAAAATGGATATGTTTAGGTGTGCTCATATTAACAAAAAGCACCTTTGCCACTTTTGGATTGTTTATTTGGTTACTTATTTTGGAATATTCTTGAAATGTTTTGGAAATTTTGTTTTAAAAATGTTTTAACTATTATGTGAAGATTTGTGTTGAAAATTTGTCAAAAAAATGTCATTTTTGAATATTCTCAAATGATTGTTTTTAACTACATGTTTTTTATTCATTATATTGATTTCAAATTTATTCACATGCTCTTATTATACATTATGAATGTTGGTATATTAATAAATCCAACAACCTCAACACCAACTTAAATTACCACTTTAAATCATGAAAAATCAAGCATTAGTTTCATTAAATGTGTTTTTGTTAATTTGAACACAACCATGTAGTTTTGACTTAAATCAAATCAAACATACTCAATCATTTCAAACAAATGAACTTGATTTTACAACTATCTTAGTTGTAATGCTACTAGTGAAAAAACCATGTTTTCATAATAATATAAAGTTTGTTTTCTAATGTGTTTAATAATCTAGTTAGGTCTAGTTTTGTAATCTAGTAAAAATGCATGAGTTTGTGTCAAGAGATTAAGGCAATGTGAGGCAATTAAAGCTTTAATGGGATCATATAGGTATTATTAAAAGATTCTACATTGAGGAGGGAAAAAAATAACAATTTTTTTCAAAGGTTTTGGTCTATACATAAGTTAGGTTGAAACAAAATGACATAAGAAATATTTCTTATTAAAGGTGATAGATGATTAAATTTTATCTTACATGAAAGCTTGTGCAAACACCATTCAATAACATTCATTTGAAGTTGTCCCATGTATGTAATGATCAAATTGTTGATGTGAATCCGAATTCCTTATAATTGACAAAGTTAAACATACAAAAGATAAGAAGTTGAAAGGATATTATATAAGAACCCCAAAATATTAAGCAAAATCAAGAAGATGTTGATTATGATTTTGTCACATGTATGTAATGATCAAATTGTTGATGTGAATCCCACTTCCTTAAAATTGACAAAACTAAACATAAGAAAGACAAGAAGTTGAAAGGATATAAAATAAGAACCCAAAAATTAAGCAAAATCAAGAAGATATTGATTATCATTTTTTATTAAAGGGGGAAAAAGAACCAACATCATTAATCAATAGTTTGAAATGGTGACCAAAAAGAGTTGAGACAACAACATTCATTTTCATTAATAAAAGTTCAATCTCAATTTGCACAATTGAGCAAAAAAGATGGTTAATGTAGTTTCAAGCGTACATTGATTCCATGTACTTGCACAAACTTAAAAAGATTCACCAAAAATCAAATTATTTTAGAAAAAATTATTATAACATATTTTCTTTAATGGAAGTAATACCTCATAACATATTTTATAATTTGTTATAGGAATGACATTTCAAAAATTTTGATGATAAAAATCTTCTAATTATGATTTTTACAACTTTGCGAGCTAATATTTTAAAAATATATATCCAAATGAAATGATTTTAAATGTTCTTGGTTGGGACCATTTAAGTGTCAAAATCCTCCTTTTTGCAATTTTTGCATTTAATTCAGCATTTTAGTTTTTAGTAGGCATCAAATGAATATTTCATTATGCTTTCTAATGCTAATGTTTATTTTTGATATTTGAAGTCATTTTATTGCAAAAAATGAAAACTCATAAATGGGTGAAAATGTGGCTTTAGTTCTTATTCTTTTTTAAATATTTACATGTTTATTCAATGACATGGTGACACAATTTGACAATTGGTGAACCTTCCTTGCATTTTTTATTGACAAACTTCCAATAGGGAGGTTAAAGGTTCAATTTTTTTGTTCAAATAATTGACATAATTTAAAATGTTGATTATGTGATCGTTAAGGGTGAAGTTTTGAAATTCCCCCACAATGTTTTTCAATTCATTTTGTGAATATTTATTTGAAAATTACAACCAACATTTGGGGGATGATAAAGGGAAATTCATGAATGATTCAATAATCTATCAAATCATATATGCAACCATGTTGAGATTTTAAATAATTGATTATTGCACCAATATATGAAAATGAATCATATGTAAATGGTATGAAAGATTTTAGTGTGGAAAAAAAACATTCATCTTATTTACACATGTTTCACATGTGTTTTAGATGAATGACATTCATGTATAAACAAAATGAACATATGGAAAAATAAATTTTGCACAATTATTGTTGCCAAATCATGACATGAAAAATTTGTGATGATTAGAATTTTCAAAGTCCATATTTTAACATTTTTCACTTAAAACAATCTTCAAGTGTTTTCATTTGTGTTTTTCACATTTAAACATCCATGTCACAAACCTTTTTAGTTATATTTTGTTTTTCGCTAATCTAAAAAAGAATCCCTAAATGGCTTCCAAATGAATCGCTAGAATGGTCTTTAGTGGAGTGCATCTCAAATTATAACAAACATGGAACAACTTGAAAATTAAATTGCAAGTGTTATGGCAAGGTGAAAAGCATGTTAAAATATTTAACCAATTTTGTGATCCTTGTTTTCTTGAGTGAAAATAGTTATAAAAATAAGTTTTAATATATAAAATTTTGAGTTTTTTTGTATTTCAATGATCAATATGAGGATGTTCTTCGACTTTTGTGTAACAATATTATGTGTCATCTTTTTAATATGAATTTAAATAAAAACTTGAAAATGTAAGTAGATGTAAGTAGGGTTTTCAAATTGGTTTCAAGAAGATGAAAATAAGATTTTAACTAATTTTTTGATTAACTTCAAGTTGATCAGACACTAAAATGTAGTAATTACTTTAAACTTTTGCATAGTAAAAGTCATATTTTGTGAAATCTCTAATTTAAAAATAAATTTTAACACATTTTATTCAATTAATTTAAACCCTATGTATTATTTTTACATTAATTTTTTGAAACTTGACATGCAACTTATTATAAAGTTAATGAAATGCATGATGGTTTCATAACAATATTTGAATAGGTTTTGAACTTTTTTTTTTTACATTCATATAAAAAATAAAGGATTGTAGTTTTGAAAGATGTTTTTTGGCTTACTTTTGCAAGTTTGTTCCCATAAAAAAATTTAAGGTTTTTTTTTATTGTTAGGGTTTCGGAACATTATTTTGGAGGGGAAAATATTGAGGTTTGTTTTGATGTCCCATAAGTAATTCCTAAACCCATTTGCATCAATACAAAAAACCCAACTAAAAATAAAACTAGTGAAAAAAAAACTAAAAGAGAAACTAAAATTGTTGAGTACAAAGTTTTAGGTAGATGAGTCCCAACCAATTGTGGCAATAGCTTAGCAATCGGCTAAGCTTGAAAGAGTCATGAGGTTGACAATGTTGTAGCTCAATTCTTGTATGGTTGTGGGGTCCTTTTCAACTATGTTTTCCATATTTTCAGCAAATGCTTTGAGCCATTAATAATCATGGATTAGGATATAAGGGTTAAACATCTAAGCAATTATGCATTAGTTTGTTCTTGGAAATGAAATATGATTTGGAAAGAAAATTGAAACCCCATGAGGAAATCTTGGGAAAATACAACGTGTATGATTACAAGTGATTGACGTTAAACATTCTATGTGTATCACCTAAATGTGATTAGTTCTTGAGATTGGTAAATGCAATTGAGAGTGATAAGATAGGAAACCTGATTGCAAAATGCCTTGAAGCTACAATTGAAGAAGTTAGAATCCAAAATGTTATCCGAGTGATAGTTAACAACATAGGTATTTGTAAAAGAGTAGGGAAGCTTGTGGGAAATAATAAATATTTTCATATCATTTCTTCAAGTTGTATAACTCACGTTTAGAATCTCTTTCTTGAAGGTTTTTGAGACTTAAAATTGATGGCCCCTACTGTCCAAGAGGGTAAAAATTTCGAGAAATTTTTCACCAATCACCATTGTACACAAGCATTGGTTACAAAGTTCAATGCAAAAGAACAGGGTCTACATTTACTAAACTTGCGGACACAAGGTTTGTTATGAATTTCATAATGCTAGAAAGATTGTTGAAAGTGAAACCTCGGTTGGAACACTAGTGTCATCATGTGAGAGCCTCTTTTGAGTATACGTGCAGTCAAAACAATGAAATATTTTTCTCTTGAAAGAAAGCAAACACCTAGCTTACATGTTTAGCAACATTAGATAACATGACAAAGTTTTCAATCAAGATTACCCGAATATCTTTTGTAAAGTGGCCTAGGGAAGATGAATAATAAGATTATGATGTACTCTTCACTTTTCTTTGCAATAAAAGCAAAAAAATTGGACTCAATGTACTTAGAACTTCTCTATGTCTCATATTTGTGTACATAAACATGCCCTGGAAAGTACATGTACTCTGTTCACTATGATTGAGTGATTATCTTAATAATCAACTATTTGAAACATCCATGAGATTGAATATTATTCCATTGATTATTGAAATCATTGATGATCCGAAACTCTCTTTCTCACCTGGGTGAAAGGATTGTAATATTCAACTAAATAATCATGAGAAAAGTAAGAAAACAATTGTGAGCTGTTCAAAGCTTCACCCTCAATGATTACATAATCAAACTTCGAATTATCATTTATGTGACTGAGATAATTGAACCTTCAACCCCCTTAATGTAAGTATCTATCCCCAAAATCGACAAAAGCAATTCTCTTCACAAACTTCACAAATACCATTCTACAGTAATCCAATCTTTTGGTTCCTTGCTGCTGTTGTTAAAGAAGGCATATTTTTGAATCAATCATTGAATGTCATGTCAAAATTCTGTTGTGAAAATGGTGGGATCTATGCCAAACTCAGAAGCAGAGTTTGGAATTTAGAAACTGCATATGAAAGTGGAGAAGGAGGAGCTTGGAAGAGCTTGGAGTAGCTTCTTGGCGTCTCATTCATTTCTTCATCTTTAATGTCAAACTATGGATCATCTGAAAGATCTTCCATGGAGCAAATAGAGCTTCTTTTAGCTTAAAATTGTAACCAAAGCAACACAAAACAAAACTACCGCCCACAAGTCTCAAAACATGAGCACAACAAGAGACAAAAGAAAGAGAATGAAATTTGCATGAAAATCTATCATTCCATAGTAATCCATGTTTTGATTCCTTGCTACAGTTGTTAAGCAAGGTGCACTCTTAAATCAAACCTTTTATTATGTCATGTCAAAATTCTGTTGTGCAAATGCTGGGATTCGTGCCAAACTCAGAAGCAGAGTTTGGACTTCAGAAAAAGTACACATGAAAGTGGAGGAGCTTGGAGGAGCTTCTTGGTATCTGATTGATATCTTCATCTTTAATCTCAAACTATATATCGATATCGATCATCTGCAACATCCCAGATTCTCCTTGGAGCAAATAGAACTTCTTGTAGCTTAGAATTGCCACCAAAACAAGAGAAACCAAACTACCCCCAAGTCTCAAAACACGAGCACAACAAGAGAAAAGAAGAGAATGAAATTTGCATCGACTACAACAAGGAGCTTGACCTTGGAGCTTGAAGTTCTTGATCATCATCATCATCATTGTAGTAGTACATTTCTACAGAATGAAAGCAAAATTTGATGATGGTGATGATGATGGTATGTTGCAAATTGTGACGAGTGTCGTTTGATGAGAGAAGGAAGATTACGAGAAAAAGGAGGTTGTTGGATTGTGTGTTTGTGTATGTGGAATGGATGATGGCGAACTCTTTCTGCTCAGTTTTTGTGTGCCAAGAAGCTTGGTGTGAGCAGCTGACCACTACTAACTTACTGGGGCCAAATTCTGGAGGAAAGAGAAAATCTTACTGTTAGGGTTAGGGTCGCAAGCTCTTGGTCGGTTGAAGTACTAACCTGTTGTTGGAGGTGAGAGATGCTGGGAAAGATTTTTGCTCCTCTGTAGTCTTGTAGTTTTTTTAGCAGTAGATTGAAAGGATGGAGATGAGAGAGGATTCATACCTAAACAAGGCAAATTGTGTTTGTTTCTGTGGAACAGGTCTGTTGATTGAGCCATCCAGCAAACACTGAGAAACAAAAGCAGAAGCACTTGGGTGGGGAGAGAGAGAGAGATCAAGTAAGCAAGAGCAACGGGTTGGGCTGTCGGTCAACAATGATGCCCATGGTGGGGGTGAGAGTAGCTGCAATGGGAGGTCGGGGATTCTTCCAGTGGCAGCAGTGGCAATGCTCAGTGGCCACTCCGGGAGGAGCTTCCCCGAGACCAATGCTACCACTGTTAATTCAACACAGACAGCTGCCTGATATGCCATTTCTGAGAGAGAAAGCTTGTGTTTTGAGGCCCTTGTTACTGAACCGTCCAACTCCTTTCCTACTTCCATTGCAGTGTGCACTGCAAGATCCTTCCTCATCCTCCTCTTTAGTGCTCCTTGACACGAAAGGTAACTCACTTGCAATCCTTTGAAGCTCTGAAGATTGTAATCAAGAATGTACAAATACCTTTGCTGTTGAATTCTAACTGTAGTCTTTAGCTATTTGACTGCCAGATTTGGTAGTTGTAAAATCAAGAGCTTGGTGGAAAGGGTTTTTCAGTTACATGTCATGTTCAATGAGGTTGGATTGTGCACCTGAGGTTTTGGGTTTTGGGGCTTTTTTTTGGTTTCCTGCAGAATTTGCAGATGGGAGTATCATGTTCAGATTTGGCACAGATGAGGAATGCAATGATTCTTTAGGGCACTCTGGTGCTGAAGAGGTTGACGGAATAAGCACTTTGCAGAAAGACCTGAGAGAAAAGGAGATAGATTCTGTTGGCATCGATGGAGTTTCTACAGCCCAAAAGGGGAGTATGGAAACTTTACAGAAACAAGAGGCCCAAGTGGCCAAGAGTGTAGATTTACAGAGAGACTTGGCTGCTGGAGAAGCAGGAACAAGCGATGATGTTCTTGGAACTTCTTGGAAAGATCAAACTGCACTACTGGGGGACCCTGAAATTGCACCTGATACTGGAGATGTTCCTGATCCAACAACACTATCTTCGATTGTCGCTGTGGCAGCCCACCTTGTAGAAGAAATAGATGAAAAGGTGGATTTCTCACATGTTGAATGACTTGTTCTCAAAGAGAGGTCCTGTGAGATTTGACTGGAAAGATGTTTCTTTATATAGTCCTAGTTCCTGCATGCAAGTTTGCAACTGACATGCACGTGATATGTCTGACCACCTAATGCAGAAGAAAGCTAACAGCAGTACTGCATCAACTCAATCTACTCCAACAGTTGCTGACAGGACAGGTTTTGCTGGGATTGGGTTAGAACTTCTCCAATCCTGCTTGTAAACAGTTATCTTGTTTGTTAAAGTTTGCATCTTGATGCAGCTTTTGGTTCTGGAATTTAGAAAGTCTCCTCCTTGAATGCCATTTTTGCTGGAAGCACAAAGAATTGAATTGTGACTTATATGATTATTGTTTTAGCTGCAGGATGCAAGAGAGAAACCAAGAAGCTGTGTGTCTGAACTCTGCAGCTGCTATGATTCCTCACCCTAACAAGGTATGGATAGATGGATGGGTCATGTGGGTAATATTATGTTAGAGATCTGGGGCTTTTGGAAAATGTCTGCAGAAAATATTGAAGAGTTATTGTGGCTACTCCTCCCCTCACCATGACATGTCCATTTCCTCTAGATTCTTCCATTGACTCAGGACCTTTTGATGTTCTTGAATGCTCAGTTTTCACAGGTGTGATGTTGGGGCATATCACACAGGTTGAAACTGGAGGGGAAGATGCGTACTTCATTGAGGGGGTGCATTGGGTGGGTGTTGCTGATGGTGTGGGTGGATGGGCTCTTAGTGGTATTTATATATTTTTTTCATTTTTATCCCTTGCATTTTTGCCATGAAATTAGCAATCCTTTGCCAATTGTGTTGGCTTCTCCTCATTTCTCTCTCTCTCTTTCTTTCCATCTCCAAATTCACATCTAAGCTCGATTTCTAGTGTGGGAGAACAAGTCATTTTCTAGTGATATATTCCAGTTCTTTTGGAGATGGGGCACCCAGAGGGTCAGAGGAGTGATGAGATAGTTTCCGCACATACTCAACACCTACCTGTTCTATGGATGGATGTGGGGCAATGATGGCAGGAGTCAATGCAGGGGACTATGCGCGAGAGCTCATGTGGAACTGTGCTGAACTTGCACGCAAAGGTTCATCTGACCCAAAGTCAGTTCTTGTGAAGGCTGCTGGGAAAACCAAGGCTAAGGGCACAGCAGCTGCTATAGTTGCATCTGTTTATGACCAGGTTATGTCTCTATTTCAGTCGTAAAAGTGGCACACAGGAAAGAGGAATTCAGAGGAGGTGATGGTTAAAAGGAATATTTCAAGTGGCAAAAATGACTTTTTGTGTGTGTTGTGCTGGGTTCTAATTCCACAGGGGAGTCACTTTCCAAAAGAAAGTTTCTAGGTCCACAGAAGACCTTGTCCCTTTACCTTTCAGTTGCTGCTCATATAAGTCAGATGCTGAGTTGAGAGTCAAGGTTTACTGGGTTGCTCAAGGATTTTGCAGACAGGCTGGTACAGTTTTCTGGTTCATGATTCCCTTGCTTGAGCTGGAGAGAAGGAATGTATACAGAGAGAAATGTCCTAATGAGAAACAATCTCTCATGTGATGCAGACTCTTCAAGTGGCCAACATTGGAGATAGTGGCTTTGTTGTTGTGAGAGATGCAGCAGTTGTTGCAAAGTCAAAACCAATGGTTCGAGGGTTCAATTTTCCATATCAGATTGGCACTGATGGAGATGACCCAATCACTGCAGAGGTGAGTATTGCCATATTTTGGGCTTGCAACTGAAACCAGAATGTTACATAAAATGAGAGTGCCAGAAAAATGAGTGTGTTCATGCATGCAGTTGTTTTAACATATGGAGAAGGCGTGCTATTGGAAATGCTTTTTGCGTCTGCTTGTGCTATCTTCCTTTATGCTGCCTTGGATTTCCATGTTGATGAATTCTATGCCCATCTCCCAGCAGCTACAACAATAAGCTGTGTATACTGTGTGCAGGCATATGAGTTTCAAGTGACCAAAGACGATGTCTTGGTTTTAGGCTCCGATGGAATTTTTGATAATCTCTTTGAGGGACAAATTGTTGCAGTCATAATTGCTGTTCAAAAGGCTCGAGGTGGACCTGAGGTAGGAATCCATCATAAGCTCATCTCAGCTTCCCAGTTTTTGCTATGAGAAGGTGACAGTGTTTGCTGTGTAACTCCATTAGCAGTTCAGGCTCATTTTGACTGACAACTTACTATTGTTAACAGCTCTTGCCTTACCTGCTGAAACTTGTGCTGAGTCAAAATCCAGAGCTATTAATTTTTGTTCATGAGCAAATCAATACAGGGTTTGTATTTGATTAGTGGATTATAATTTGAATTATGGATTTATGGGTCACTTGGTTAACTCTGGTTTACAGATGGGAAACGGATCTGCCTTATGATAATGGTATAACCCGCTTTGATTCCGTGGTGACTGGCAGGTGATAGCAAGAGAACTAGTGAAGCTGGCTCAAAAGGTGGGACACATGAAGCAGGGTGTGAGCCCTTTTGCTGTGGCAGCACATGGTGCTGGGTACACTAGCTATGTTGGGGGGAAGCTTGATGACACTACAGCAGTGGTGGCAGTTATGATCTGAAAGCAACTATCTTGTTCCTCAAATGAAAACTTGAAGATGTCAAGAGATGTGTCATTGAAATTTCTTTCTAATTTCATAGGAGGTCTTGTAAAGAAAAAATTCCTGTACCATAAGAACCCTGCAGTTCTCTGCTTAAGGTGCAGAAACTGTGTTGGGTGGTGTATATCAGTAGATTTGTCTACTGTCCTCACTTTTGCTATCTAGAATCAAGATTACTCCTTTAGCTGTGTAAGTTCTACACAAGTTTTCATGCTTTTGTTGATTTTTGTCTCTATTTGATTTGATTGATATGGTAGAAATGTGACAGAGATTACTGACAAATTTTAGTACATTTTTGTAGATTATTTATTTGGATTGACACCTTCCATTGGGAGCTGATGTATGTCATGGGGAGTAACTGCAGGTTGTTAGAGCTTCTGCGCTGTATGGGAGAAATCCAAATCTTTGCAACAACTGAGAAAGCAGTTGATACCAAAACTGAGAAGTGATGTATTACTCCCATCCACACAGATTAGCAGATAAGTGAAGAGATCTGCAGAAAAAGATGAACTTACTTTTGACCTTGTGAATCATCCTAAAAAACCGTTCAATGCTCATGACATCACATTTCTTTCTAAAATCAGCACCTCAGAGTTCTTGGATATTCAAAGGTGGGAGAATCTCAATCTTGAGGATAACATGTCTTCTCTGCTGGCAGTGACAGTTCTTGTTGTACATCACTCTTCTCTTGCTGACTCTGACGAGGGACCTACCAACTATTCCAACCAAATATTCGATGGACAAATGAAACGTGCAATGTCTAAATAAAAAAATGAACAATTGAGCTTATTTCAAATAGATAAGGGAGAGAGCCCCCTTGTGCAGTCTTGACAGATGTAATCTGCCAAACCGTCAACTTATGCAACGACCTTCTTTGATGTCCCTGAGTTAACAATGGTGGCAAACTCTGGACCCTTGAGAGAAGCACCTCCAACAAGAAAACCATCAATGTCCTCTTGCTTTGCTAGCTCTGAACTGTTAGCTCCAGTTACTGAGCCCCCATAGATGATGCGAATTTGTGCTGCTACTTCTGTAGACAATTTTTCACCCAACCACTTTCGGATGGCTGAATGTACTTCTTGAGCTTGTTGTGGGGTTGCCACTTTTCCAGTCCCAATAGCCCAAACTGGTTCATATGCAACTACCACATTAGACCAGCTTGGTAGCTCATCCACAAAGGCTTGCAGCTGCTCAAAGATAACATCAAATGTGTGGTTAGATTCCCGCTCCTCAAGCTTCTCTCCCACACAGGCTATCACATTCAAGTTCTTTGATAGGGCATATGCGCTCTTTTTCCCTATAAAGTCGCTCTTCTCACCTTGCCAACCACACACACACACACACACACACAGAATCAGAAAGAACAGCAAAACCCATCAGAGAATTCTGAGAAGAAATCACTGAAACCCTAAACCGGACCAGACCTAATCAACCGGATCATTGAAGAATCAAAGGTTGTGTGAGTCCGATACAAACACCACAATCAGGGGTGAAATTGGCATGTCTTAGATCACTGCAGTTACATTGACCACAATGTTTTCTCCTCCCCCCCACCCCGGCACAAATGCGCACATTGAAATGTCCTTCAAGCTTGGATCGGAAACAATATCGCACATTTCATCAGTTGAGAGAAGGGGAGAGAGTCTTCTTGTTACCTAGGATGTGCCTTCGCTCGGAATGTCCCGTGATCAACCACTTGGTTCCGATGTCCTTCAGCTGCTCCGCTGAAACTTCCCCGGTGAAAGCTCCCCCGCCACCAACCCAGGCGTTCTGCGCAGATACCTGGATACGCGGAGCGAGCGATTTCACCACCTGTTGTATGTATATTGCAGGCGGTGCCACGACGATGTCCACATCGTCTTCCAGTGTTGTGGCGTTCAGATCAGACACGAGCTTGGCGATGGACTCCTGCGTGCCGTTGCACTTCCAGTTTCCCCCAACGAAGAACTTGCCGGTGCCAACCATGACAACAACTCCCCGTTTGCTAGTGGCACTGCCAGCGCCTGCCACCTGATGCAGCAAAAATGCAAACCCATTCTGCTGCTGCTTCTTCTTCTCCGATCCGCCACAAAACTCCACTTTACGCAGCCCTGAAAACTGGCTACACGAGATATGCGAAGATCGCACCGAGGATGTTCGGCTCCTCCAACCCACGGCGTACGAGCTTTTGGAAGCCATGGTGCACGTGTGCTGCGCCATGGCTCCTCGTTGCTGCCTCGCTCGCTTTGCTTTCTCGACCCTGCTAAACTCAGCGTACAAACAACTCACCAAACCCGCACAGCGCAAAGAGTTAGGAACCTAAGCTCTCAAAAAAAGGAAACAAAAAGGAACCTGGGAGGTTCGAAGTTCGAACCCTCGCGAACAAACCTTTCGGACCCTGTTGGTCGCTTTCAGTGTTGGCATGGTCTATCATGTTAGCACTCATAGCAGAATTATAGGGCCACTTTAGATGGGGTCCAGGGTCCAAATTCCTAGGACCCAAATTGGACTCATTTGAAGCAAATTGAATCCTTGAGTTGGACCCTAGCTTGCATCTTGGTTCTTCAAATCATGAGCTCTTCTTTTTAGCTCTTTTTCTTTGGTTCAAACTGATTGATTCCCCCACACACCCCGCCCCCCCAATGGTGCCATGTAAGTTCAGGCTCAATTTGCCACTTTCTTGGACCCTTATTTCAAGGCCATGGGTCCAATTTATGGCTCCCATAAAATAGGATTGCTCTATTTCATTGGACCCTCATCTAAAGTGGCCCTTAACCTGCACCTGCTATCAACATTGGCATCAAGGACCCTACAAAGTCATACAAGCCTTAAACTTATACCATCCTCATATGGACCAATGTTGGGTGGATATCATGTTTTTGGCATATTTGTCAAATAAGGATATTCATTTTTCTTTCATCTGTCAGATAAGAATATTATCTTAAATGGTCAAATGGGTGGTTAGGAAAATATTGCGGTTTTTATAAATTTAAACATGTTTGGATAGGACATAAACACCTTATATGAGTATTCATTCATTGGAAGTGTCAGATTTGACTCATTTTAGCCTCACATGAATTGACATTTAAGCACAGAACAATTAAAATGTAAACTTTTGTTGTGAGGGTGGGTGGCTAGGGGATTTTTTTAAGGCACTCAAGTTTGTCATAGCTTTGGACAAAAATTAGTCCCCTTTAGATTAGTGCATTCTAGATGCTTAATCTTGCTAATATGTTTTTTCAAATGCTTTGAAAACTTTTCAAATTGTTCTTCCCACTATGTTCTTAAAATTTAGCATTACATTTCCTCTATTTTTTAATAAGTTCATGAAAAAAAAATGTTTGAAACTTTTTATGAATGAAAATTATCTTCCAAAGACTTAGGCTTTTAAGGATTAAGATTTCTTGTATTGTTGCTATTACATTTAAATGCCTATATCCAACTATCTACAACATACCACAAATCAACATAGTTTCTTGTTTAACAAGCTTACACATGTGACAAAGTTTCTTCAAATTTATTTAGTGTTTAGTTAGTGATTTAATGTTTTGTGTGTGGTGCACATTGTTCTATGTTGAGTGTGTTGTGTTTTGTGCTTGGTGCACAATAACCTATGCTTGGTGCAGAATGTTTTGTGCTTGTTGCGCGATGTTTTAATATGCTTGGTGCATAGTGTTATGTGTTTGGTCCTTGGTCTTTTGAATTTTTTGCTTGGTGTGCAATGTTTTGAGATGTGAGCTTGGTGCAGAATGTTCTATCCTTGGATCACAGTGTTTTGAGCTCATTTGGTGTTTTAGTGTTCCATGGGCTTACCAAATTATATTTTGGTGTTATGTAATTTGCTAGATTAGGGTTTTGATTTCTAGCATTAGTTACTCTATGATTTGGTAGTCTAAATGCTTTGTATATTGTTGTAATGGCACATTCGTTTGGTGCTTTGAAAGGATTAGAGTACAAGATTCACCTACATTAGTCATTTACTATTCACCTACATCTCTTGATGTTCATGTTGGTGAGGTTAGGATTGGGAATGATCAAAATGATGGTTTTCAATCTAAATTCATGAGTAAGTTAGACGTTGAAAGGGAGCTGACTGAGGAGGAGGTGTTGTAAGTTGAAGTTGACATTCAACAACAATGACTCCTTCTATAGCTAGAGGCAAATATTTTTTTTTGGTTTCCTTGGCATAGAACTACAAGTATGTGGGTCTTCTATAGATTTAATGTTTCTTCTATAATCATTGATGTTTTAAAGTCTTAAAGGATGCAATGTGTTGTTTGCCATAATGTCTAGCAAGAAGATTCTATACAAAGTAATATTCGGCATCACAAGGTCTTGTTAGTTATAACAAAGTGCATGGGACAACAACAATGAATAGGCATGTTTCTATGAAACATTTCATTGTGTTGAACCTACACCAAAGCAATAGACTTGCTACTGATGCCATTTTCTCAACTCATGCCCAACAACTTTCCAAGAAATGGAAAATTCCAACATCCCATTCCATAATTAGTTTTTCAACTTTGGAGTCCTTTACAAGAAGTCTAACCTTGCCCAACAAAAATTCTTGGTAAATTTGTGTTTATATATTGTTAAAAGGTATCACCTTTTGAGTTCCATTGAAAGCATTTGGTTTAGGAAGTTAATCCTTCACCAATGTGGGAGGGTCCAAATAGGCGATAACTATGTAATGAAGTTCCATGGAATCCCATGTTCTTCCTACCTTTGAGTTGAAGCCATGAAGGCATAGTCACAATTAGGGTATCCCTTTTTGGACACAAGATTCAAAGACTTTGGTTTTGCTATCTTCCAAATATAAAATTTAAACGAAATAAATTTAAGTGAAAGATATGGATAATTCAAACTATGATAATTTTCATCGTGGTGGTGATATTTCACATGCATATGTAATTATGCATAAATATTTTGGTAAAAAACCATAAATGCAAAAAATGAGTACATAAATTTTTATATACAACTTTAATATGTTTTCTTGCATGAAAATTTCTTGCACACTTTGCTGACAATTGGGGCCAAGTGAATATAAAAATCAACCAAATGGGGAAAAAAAAAAATCATTTTCCTTGTTGCCCTTTCAAAATTGATTTTGTAGCTTTTAAAATATTGTATATTATTTAATCAAATGCATTATATGAACATTGCCAAACATAGATGTATGCATGCATTATTTATCTATGAAAGAAAATTGAAATCTATTTGCACCCTATTGCCAACTATTTACAATAGTTTGACACCAAAACTCATTACTATTGAACCTCTAGATCTTGGTACATTTGAATTGATTGTTTTTGGATTAATGGCTTCAATTGAAAAAGCTGCCATGGGGCTTCTCAAAGTTGTATTGTCATTTCATAGATGAACTATAATGCCAATAGAAACTTTCAGTCTTTTCAACTAATGGGTAGAACATGAACAACAATTCCCAAATATAAGTTTTTTAGCAAAACAAGTTTTGGAAATTGTAGGTTTGCAAATTGAAATGAAAAGGAGTTTTGGTAGGGTTGGAATTATCACAGGTTTGAGGCATTGTCATCTTAGCATTGAGAATTTGGACAAGCTTGTTTTCATCATGAAAAATTAGCATGATGACCTTAGATTGCGATGTATGTTTGGTTCATTGGTCAAGTCAATGGAAAAATACTTGGATGTTGAAGACATTTTGCTTGAAAAGAATGAGGAATTACTTTTAGATTCTAGTTTATTTGAAGAAGATTAACTAGGCATTGTGTTGAAGGGTGCAAAATGCAAAAGAGGTCTATTGTGAAATGTCAATAGTGCCATAGAGTTCAAAGGTGGGAGGTAAAATGATATTTGTTTTGGTTTGTTTGTTGTTTATTTTTTTTCATGCATAACCATTTGTGATGTTGAAAATGTTTGTTTTGTGTAATAGTTTAAGGTTCCTAAGAAATTGACAAGTTATAGAGTGCTTCAATGATGAGAAAGAACATATAGAATTTGAAACAGTTTTAGATTTCCAAAGCTTCAATAGAGTGATCAATGCACTTTTCTTTTTATTATTTTCATATGATGGAACTTCATTTTAGAAGTGTGTTAATGATACTATTATTAATATATGAACAATTGAACTTGTGCATTAGATGTGTTTCCATTGTATGGCATGGTTTTGATTTCCATGTTATCTCGAGCTGTTACCATGTTTGTCCCATAGTCTTGATTTCCATGTTGTTGTCTCACTGTCCTCATGATTTCCATGGTGTTCTAAAGTTTTAATGGTTTGTATGGTGACTTGGCATTATCCTCATGAAGATTTTTTTTTTTTGGGTCTTGAAGCTTGAAAAAACTAATAAATTTAGTTAGTTGGGGTGTGTTTGTTTTAGTGTTTAAAAAAATATGGATTTTTTGGGCATGCTACGTGTGTCTATATTAAAAGAACAATAGGATCAAAGGTTGAAATTTGTGTGGATGGGTGTTTCACTATGAAAAAAAGGGTGTTTTGCAATTGGCCTCACAACTCAATTTTTGAATTGCAAAGAAGACTTGCAACTCATTGTATTTATATGTTGTGAGTGCTAATGGACAAGTTGCATGAGTTGTAGAGTTGCAACTCACCATATATATGGTGCAATTGATTACAACTTAGTCAAAACAATTCATTTTCAACTATTGTGCAACTCCATTATATATACACCCATGATGTCATATTGATGTCATTAATTGTCATCCATATATTAAAATTTAACACATGCCATTATGAAGATTTTTGGACATAAATTATTTTTTGAAAAATATTGATCTGCATTGTCCATTATGATTGTTAATGATGGTTCGAGATTGTGACACATGGCACAATAAAAAATTACCCCATGGCATATTAATTATATTTTGGAAAAAAATTCATTTAAAATAAATAAATTATAGTAGCTAAATAGGTTGTACATAACCATAGGTAGGTAGGTTGGTAGGTTTTAAGACTTATGTACATGTGTATTTACTTATAACTTCACAACCTGCTTACCTATATAAACCTAAGTAAAAAAAATAAGACCTACCTACTTACCTAGGTAGGTAAGTAAGTAGGAAAACACAAGACTAATTGCATTAAAGAATATCTATGAACTTTTATTTTTTATTTTATGTTTTGCCCTTAAGTTAAGTTTTTTTAATTTCATTTCAAAATCACACATGTATTTTAATGTGATAACATAAGAAAACAAGCCTTTTTATATAGTTTGTAACATGGGATTCAAAGATAAAACATATGGGTTAATTTTTTTTGTTATTCATTAGTTGCAATTGAGTTACAATTATAACATGTAAAAATTCAAGGTAGGCTAGATCCAAGGGGAGGTTTCCATTGTTTTTTGTGTTTAAGCAAAACTTGAACCCGTCCTATTGGCACATCTGGTGCATTAAAAATTGTTAACAATGGAATAGAATTGAGGAAATTATGGCCCTTCAAAGTAAAAGGGGTCAAGAATTCAAAAAAAAAAACCACCAAATACTACAAGGGCCAGTTCCCAAACACCCACAAAATTCTTTGTATGTTGTTTTGTTGCTATTACAGTTTAAAGATGATTTGTATAGGTGGTGTTTCTATAACATTTCAAATCGTTTAAAATGAATAAAAAATAAGAAAGTTATGAAGTTTTAAAGTACGAGGGGTCCAAAGAGAAAAAAAAAGAAAAAAAAAGTGTTTTGTAAGTTAGAAAGCTTATTTATCTTATTATTTTTTCATTATTCATTTTCTTTTGCACTTCAAAGATGATTTTTTAAACTTGAAGTAGGGCCCCTATAACATTTTTAAATCACTCAAAACGAAACACATATGATGAAGATATAAATAATTGATGAATATGTCCTTATTAAGTTATAAATACTTGTATGATAATCATAACATAGTTGAACAACAATATTTTAGTAGTGGCAAATTAGTGGCCATACTAATTGTATCAATGGGAATCATAATCGAAAATTAGTTGTAAATGTATCCCATAATGTGTGGTTGAGATGTGGACATGTGGCATGATCGCATGTATGTACATTGTACATTAATTGCAACATAGTTGTTGCTTTAGTCACAAATTTACAATAGTTTTAAAATAGTTGCCACATGTAATTACAATGCAATTCTTGAAAAAGTTAAACACGATTGACTACATATGTATGTACAATGTGTATAAATTATTGTATAGGAGACCCATTTTCAAGTCATTTGTGATTATAATATAATTAATTGATTTTTTGACATGGCAATTTATTTATTTATTAATACATTGTATTTCTAATGGGATAGTTGCACATAAATTATAATACCCAAGGGATAATTGCATAATAGTTGTATATGAGTTGTTTTTTGAGTCTTAGTTGCAGGGTAGTGTGGTTTCAATGGACACAATTTTTCATAATGTTTTGTCTTTTCTTTTATTTGTTGTCTTTTGTGGTCTTGAAGCTTTTAGTTTTTATTAAACCAACAAAGAATAGAGTCAAGGGTGTCTAAATCATGATTTTTTAAAGCTTGAGTGTTTAAATAATTGTAAAACCAAAGAATGTTCTTAAGTTTAATGTTTGTCAAGTGTTAATGTCAAGGTTAGTTGTTTGACGTTTGAATTTTGAATGTTTGTTTTATGTTTGGAAGGTTGAAGAAAGGAGAATGCTAGTCCCTAATTTGAAAGTGAACTTTACAACACATGTGATTAGACTTTAAAATTGAGATTTTTTTTTGTATTGGGTGAGACAAAACAATTTATACCCATTTTTTTACCATTGACTTTGGTAATTTTTTTGGATTGAAAATTTCACATTTTCTTTCTCTTTCAATTTGTTCTTGCATGGAAAATGAGGTGTATTTTTATTTTAGTTTTCATGCCCATGCTTGGGTGCTTAACCGTTGGGCATGTTACTTTTGAAAAAATGTTACACATGCCTTGATGTAAAATAAAATTATTGTATATCCATGCCCATAGGGCCTAAATTTATTACAAATTAAATAAATGTGGGATCGTAAGGCTTTCCATACTACATTTTAAAAAGTCAACCTACCCATAAGGTATTTCTAAAACAACATACCCACCCAACACTGGTCTAAACACAATAAACATTGTTATTAAACTAATGGTTAGTCCTAACTAAGATCAGGCCTAATACCATAGATGTATTCAAGTAGACTAGGTAAAACTTTTGATAGTGACCATGAAATATATTTGGTTGCTTGAAAAAAATAGTGGAATAACTTTGGTAAGAATTGGTAGCTTTAGATTATATTTAGCCTTGCTTGAAAACCCATGAATCTATAGTTAATATTAGAATTTATGTAACTTGGCTAGGTTTTGCAAGTAATTAATGAGTAATTAATTTTCAAGTTTATATAACCTTATTCAAAGAACTATTTTCATATATCAAACTATTATGATATTTGAAATGACTGGTTGATAAATATCTAGGGGTAGGAATTATTTTTGAGATTTTAAGAATGTCAAATATTCTTTGATTTAAAAAAAAAAAAAACTAACAAGCATGGACTATTGATATTTGCCAAACACTAATGTGGACTATTGTTGTGCATGTATATGGTTTTAAACATACTTGAAGTGTAATTGTAAACATTCAATTTATTTACATTCCATGTAAGTGCAAAAACCTTTCATCCACAACCTAGTAAACATATATGCTTAACCTTGGAAGTGTAAGTGTAAATCCATTTTAGGTTGTGTAAAATTTTGTAAATGAAAATGATTTATATTTACCCATTGTGTAAATCCATGTTAATTTATGTAAATTTTTTTAACAAGGAAAATTCATTCTCTTAAGATTTAAAGTTGTCAATTGACCCTAGCCATTAAAATGCATTAAAGTGCATAAATTTGAAGGGGCAAAATGCCTTAACCTCATTGAAGGCACCTTCTTTAATAAATACAAAAATAAATCAAAACATGGTGAAAAAAATGGAGAAAACATTGTGGTTTGATGTCAAAAATTTGGGAAACAGAGTTTTTTAGATTTTTAGTGATCAAGGTACAATGAGGTGGACCAATTTTGGCAAACGCAAAGTCCACATGTGATTACACAAATTTTGTAATCCCTTTGTTAGCCTTTTCACAATTTTTTGTTTTAACATTACAACCATATTTGAAATACCATAACTTTTTAAAAAATGATTCAATCTTTTTGATTGATAGCTATAAGTAGATTTTAAAAACAAAGTCCTTATTCATATTCATAATCTATTTACAAAGGAAGGTAGTTTGCTTTGTCTATTTGTCACATTGAGATCTCACAAACCATGATGTTTTTGAGGCATTCTTGGCCCCATGGAAAGCCTTCAATGAGTAGGGGTTCATTGAGTTGGTTTCATAAAACATGTTTCAATGTTTACTGGAAAAGTTATTGAATATTAAACAAAATTTTCAAGTTAAAAATTTATCTAAATCCAAAGAAAAAATTATAAGGGAATTTGGGTGTGCTCTTGGTAAATTGTTGGAAAGCCATCAATGAATATGATTTAATGAAAATGATTTGGAAAATTTTAGAGTTAAGGGTGAAAGATAATGATTTTTGGGTAGTTTATTTTCATTTAAAATTCAATTAAATTAAATTACAAAAGTGATTTTGAAAGGAAAAACTAGTTAGGTAACTAGTTTACATTTGAACCAACAACATAGGTTATACTAATAGTTTTTAATAGAACCTATCTATAGTTGTAAGGGTTCAAAAATACAATGTAATTAATTTTAAATGTAAAAATGCATTATATTACACATATAAATTATTAAATATATTTAAGCCCAAACCATTAAAAAATAATATAGTTATTTGATAATTTTTGATAATTTTTCATCATTTGTAAAAAATAATGATTGTAATATATGTTCATTTTGGTTGAACATGTACCATAGTTTTACCCTTCTTCCAAACCATGGGTTCAAAAAAGGGTCCTAGGTGTTGTGGTTGTGGTAGGAAGTTGGTGTTCAAAACAATTTGGGTCATTTAATATCCAATGTTCAATTTTCTCAATTGTGGAAAGTGTAAAGTTGCTTTTGATTATAAAAAACCTTAACAGTCACAAAACATTGGATGCATGCAATAAGACCTACAAGCAATGTTTGTTTATTTTGGAAATTTTTTGCCAAATTTCAATTTGAAAAATATTATTTCAGACGATACAAGGATTTTTCATGGAAGGGTACATTCATGGTTGGGGTAAACAAAAGGAATGTTTTGCTCCAAAATCATTCCCAAAACATTATTTTGAATGACCATTACACTTATGAAATAACTTATTTGGTAGATTTTTTTTTCCATTAGATATTCACATACTTCTTGATTAAAATGGTGGAATTTTTTTGTGATTTGGATGATTAAAACATGTCCTTGAGTGTCCTACAAGATGGCTTAGGAATTCAGTGTCTTGCTATGTAGTTTTATGAAAAAAGATTCAATAGGACTAACAATATTTGTTGAAATTACTCCATATTTAGACCATAAATAGAATAATATATGTTCTACATGATGGCACAAAGTTTTAGTATGATAAATCAACATTTTTTTTGGAATTAATGTTAGAATATTTGATTTTTTCATAAAATGAATGCATTGATAAGGATAATCAAATCAATTTTGTTAATTACAAATTTACATTCCAAAGGTTTGGAAAGAAGTATAATACACATGGGTGTAAAAAAATCATATTATTTGATGTTTTTAATAGGGTTTTGGCACTCCAAATGAAAGTATGTCATTTTAGAATGTCAAAATAATCTTCCATTCCTTTTTGAGTTATGTTTGAACAAAACATTCAAAGTTTATTCAATTGATTTGAAGTATTCATTATAACATTTATTGGTTGAAAACTTAAACATATAGATCCCCCTTTCATTGTTTAGCATTTCAAAACAATCATTTTGTTAAATCCTTCCTTTGGGGCTTAAGACAAATGGGTGTCATGGTTCATGTTGTGGCAACCCAATCATGAGTGCATTTGAAAACAATGCCCAAATTTGCCATATTTCAAAAATTTCCAAATCATTAAAATTTATGATAGATTTTACTATGTAGCCAAAAATATATAAAGATTTTTTATTTTATTTTTTCTATTTTCATGTTTAGTACATTGTAGCCCAAATTTGGCTAACTTGTTTTCTAGATGGGTGCATGTACGTAAATAGGAGCCAACGAAATTACCTTACAAAAGGATTATGAATTATTTTTTAGTCCTTTTCACTTCTTCATATAAAAGAATGTTTGAATGATTCTTTTTGCAATTTGTTATTAAATGCACATTACATTCCGTTTACATGTAATATATATATATATATTTGAAAATTTGAAACATATTTTGCATTTTTGAAAATTTCAAATTCCATAACTTTTAAATTGTGAATGTTTTTTAAATGTGGGTAATAGGTTATTATCCTTTAAATTTTTCTAACATCAATATTATTTTATCAAAGGGTTCCTTATCTAATCCTTTGTAAAATTGATTGCATCTGACACAACTATTGTTCAAGTTCAAAAGTCCTTTACTAAATCCACAACTCAAAATTAAATATAATAAAATTTTATTTGAAATCCTCAACATTCATATTAGTGATTTAACACAATTGAAACGATTAACATAAAAATGTCAAAACAAAAACATATGTAAAAACATTTACAGTTTGCATCATTATTCAATATAAATTTTTGACTCCTAAATATGTATTTGCACCTAGATGATTTGCCCTTTGACTACATAAAGAATTCCTTAGAAAATCCTACCTATGAAACATTAGATGCATCCCATATAATTTCTTTTCCAAAACCTAGCTCATTTACCTTGCCAAAAGTATTTACATGTATGGCCACGTATGTTTAATGAAAAATCTTTCACACTTGCTTCATGCACTGGTGTAAATTGTGTAAATCATTTACACTTACATTGTTTGACATCGTGGGTATATGTGAATTAACACTTCACTTTTCAACATGTTGATTTGGATTGGTCTTTCATGTTACACCAGCCCCTTGTTAGGGTTGGGTATATAGAGTCAAAGTTCCAGACTTCAAAGACCCATCTCATCTCATATTTGAACTCAAAACTTATGTTGTTGAATTTCAGGTTTTGGACCAATTTAAGGTTTTTGCGTTAGTTCTGAGTCCTTAAGCCATTCTAAACTTTGGAAAAAAATGGCTGGACCTAGTGCAGACTTGGACCCAGCAATGATTTTTTTTCATTTTCTTTGTTTTCTTCTCTTTTGGTTTAGGCATGTAGATGGTACATGTGGTCACTTTTTATTGGTTGTACAATGCTAGAAATAAAAAAGTATTCAATTTTGAGCTATGCATGAAGGAAAATCAAATTGGATTCAATTTGGACTTAGGGTAGGTTAGGTTTTTTCTTTTTTTTTTGGAAAAACTAGGAATTGAGAGTTTAGAAACGTGAAGAATTGGCCCTCAACTGGACCTGAGGATATATTGAATCGTAAGAATTCATTGACTAGAATTGATGGTTCTTTCAAATTAAAAATAAGTTGGAATTGGGACCAAAGATTCTCTTGATTTAAGCTATAACCAAACAACAAGTGTTGGACAATTCTCTCTTGTGCACCAAAAGAATTATTGGGTAAGGATTGGGTACATGAAACCCTGACTGGTGGTTCTAAAGGATTTTTTTTTTCCTGGGATCTAATGGTTTGGAGATTTTTAAGAGCTGACAATTGAACGAAACCGGCGTTCTCACTTTGAATTCCTGTTAAGAACTTGACCTATTTGTCAAAGGAAACTAGGGTGAGTAAGGGTACCTAAACCTGGTGTGACCAGAGATTCTATTATATCTAAACTTTTAAAATACCCTTGACTGACCGTTCCTAGTCTCTAAGCCATCAAAGAATTTGAACTGGAGGTTCCATCTCAAAAGTGAGAACCGCCCAACTCTGGTCAAAATGCAGAGCTTGGTAGTTCTCTAACTTCAACTTAACTAGACAAGGCCGTTCTTTTTCCAGAAACCCAGACCAGGTATATCCTCGCGAATGCACAAGCGACCAAAGCCCAGGCTCAATACCCACCCCCAATACTGGTCCAGAGTCCAGGCTCCATAATGGTAAATTAAATATATATGATGACAATGAACCTGAGACAGAGATAACAAATGTCTAAACTCTTATTAGCTCTCATTCTCATTGGCTACAGTTATCTCTTCAATAGAACTTCTCTATTAGATAATTGGTTTTTGAAACCCATTATTAAATATAATCTTGATTATTTTTCCCAAAAGGTTGTCGTTATGAAGTCTGACGACAAACCTCCAGAAATATGCATTTCTGCACATACATTGAATGTGTTTCGTAATGACAATAGAGAACTGCACACAGGTAATTACATAAATCGACTTATTTACAGTCTAGAAGCTTAGCTTGATCGTTTATACATTTATCTAGAAAGTAGCTAGAGAACCATACACATAATGAGGGAACATGAGATAGTGATGATTTCCGCCAGGTGTTATTGTTCTTCCATTGCAGAGTTTAGTGATCACGATCATGGATATAGTTTATACTAGCCTGGTTGAGGAGCTACCGATTTTGCGGAAAAAATCTCAACATATGCACAACAGTACTCATGATCAACATAACGGATCTCACACAGGAGAGCGTGCTTCAATGGTTTATATTTATATATGGATGAGTGTGGGCCCTACATATCATCGTACACATACACCAGACCCATAAAACAAATTTATAATCGGGTTAAATTAATGTAGAAACGTAGTTTAATGTTATACAGATTAATTGGATCTATTCATCATCTTAATCACTGGTCTTTGAATTATAATTTCAATCGGCTGCAACAGGTATAGTTGATTAGTTTAAACATAAAAATGAGCTGGATTAGACAGACGACGTACAACAAGGAGCTTACAAAACAGACTTGCTGACTTGTGGTTGATCTTTAATGTGTGTGTCTCTGCAGCTCTTGTGCAGTGTCTTAAGTGCTCCTCTTATCTGCAGTGCGTGACCAAAGTAATCGACAAGCCTGGGTTCAGGAAAATTATGAGGCAGCCGTAGCTCTGTTCTATGGCTTGAGATCGTGAGCCTCAGCTGTTCCTGTTATCAGTAGGGTAACCACGGCTACTGTTAGGGTTTTCTTCTGCGGCAACTTGTTTATACAAGTTGAATGTGTCTTTCAGTACAATTTCACGAGAATTAGAGGTTTGTTTTCAGCATCGTGAGGTTACTGATTATGTGGGTCAAATCGCAACTCAGGAACCAATAAATTTATTAAAAATCCACTTACAACTGCTGCAGGGTCGGCCTTTTGCCCAAAAATAACTTTTTTA
>Ga0116228_10000727_pt1 | contig 25734 bp, 38 predicted proteins | sample S1TSphfallax_2_FD_89694 | JGI IMG/M metagenome (GOLD analysis project Ga0116228, IMG submission 89694) | Host-associated microbial communities from peat moss isolated from Minnesota, USA - S1T2_Fc - Sphagnum fallax MG | ecosystem: Host-associated > Plants > Peat moss > Unclassified | place...
AGTAAATGTGGGAAGAAAAACAAGGGGACTTTGTTGATGATGGGATATTTCAGGGACTGATGCTCCTCACTCACTCACTGTGCAAAGCCAGTAGTAGACAGGATCCTTACTAAACCAACTTGTTGCCGAAACGATTTTGAACTCGATGTGGGTTCTGTGTTTGATGAAGGCTTTGGAAACCCACTGGAAAATTGTTTCTAAGAAATTCATGTATGGAATCTTGTTTACTTGGCTCGGTTTTGTCAACAAAAACACTGATACGTACTAAGGTAGTAACTGATGGACATGGTGGCAAAATTCAGTTTTCCAAAGCATCATGTTTTTGGAAGGTGCATAACAAATCACTACTTTTGGAATACTCCATAAGCCAAAAAGAATGGGTACAGCTCAAAGCAAAACTGGATTCCATGCAGCTCAATGGATTCCTCTGCAAAACTGGATTTTGTGTAGCTCGATGATATCTTCTACAACATTGGATTCAGAAGATCAAAGCAAAATTGGAGTCCATGCAACTCAAAACAGCTTCATTTGGGTTGAGGATCACTCCAGGAAACTGCACTTTGGGACTTGGAGTTGCATGCGGCACTTTGCAGGTGAAGATAAGTATGTTTCTTCGACGAAATCCACTCCTGCCTGAACCAACTCAGACAGCAAATATCAAGTGTCTTTTTACTGCAAATCATGATTGAAAAAGGGATCGCAATATGATCAAGTGAGTGATATGAAGAGAAGGTATATTTCTTAAATAAGATGCACTGTAGCCTGAACGACTCCAACAGGAATCTCAAGTATCCATGCACCATTTACTGCAAACTATAAATGAAAGACGGATCAACAGATGGTTGAGGGGGAGAGATACACTCGCAACATTCCCACATTGTAGTTACAAAGTGGTTTTGTGAAGAAGAGACGTGTATCACAGGCAAGGCTAGATGCAGCAGGGTTTAGGGTTTAGGGTGCTACAGCTTGAGGAAATCTGTAGCAATGCAGGCAAATTGAAAATGCATGGAAGGTGGAGGTTGGCAGGAAGTCATGTGAAGGTTAATGAAAAAGTTATCAGATTGCAGTATGCAACAACCTGGAACAAAACCATCTTGTGCAAATCCAAATATAAGAAGCAAAAAAACCAAATTCATTTTGTAACCCAATTCTGATACACTGGCTTTACACTACTCTGACTTTCAGGGGAGAAGAAATGTCAGAAGGGAAAGGCAGGACTGGTAAAGGAGGAGTTACAAAAGCAGTGCTGCTATGAATGGGAGATGCTGCGCATGAAGGAGATGAAAGAGAGAGAGAGAGAGAGAGAGAGAGCAGACAGAAAACAGAAAGGTTTTGACACCAACCAAAGTCTTGGACAGCAGACTGTAGACACAGTGAGATGACAGCTACCCATCATTCAAATGTAGTTGTAAATTTGAGGTCCATCACTGCAATACTTTCCTGACTGTAATCTTCAAGTTGAAATAATTACAAAAAAACCCAAATATGTACATTTGGCAGTAGCCTTCATAGGCAAACCCAGGAGATTTTTTTTTTCTTCCTTTGCACACCCAGCAGCTAATATGTTCTCATAAAACAAACAAATGCCGCTGGGACTTACTTATCTGCAGCAATATGAAAGTCACCCATCCATTGTTTTTTTCTGGTTGCTGTTGTTGAGAATCAAGTCAACAATTGGTGCTTTTATATTTTTGACACTTTTGAAGTTGATAATCTTCATATTCTCTGGCTTGAAAGAACTGGATCAAATTTCACCCTCGCCCCAACAACACCTACATTGAACTGCACCCACAGAGCATTTCTGTTAGGGAAAATGAACTAACTCCTAGTCCTAGTTTTGCATCCAATGTCTTGTCACTCTATACTTCCAACACAGCTGCCAATCAAAACAGGACATACAGGTAATTTAACAGGCTTGGAGTGAGATCAAACAGTGCAATAGAAACAGGGATTTAACAGGCTTGGAGTTAAGGTTGCCACTGCACCCAGGTTTAGGGTTTGGGTTTAGGATGCGTACTGAATTCAGTTGAGAGACTGAAGTTGACAAGCTCCTATATTGGGCATGAGAGGCAGCTCCAGAATTCTTGGATTTTTTATGGAGAGCGTAAGTCTCAACCTGCAGCTTTTTTCCGCCATGATCATGTTGGGATCTGCATAATCTCAATCTCAAAGTGCGGTGCAGCACGCCAGGTTTTTCAGATATATAGTGTGTACTATACAAAAAAAAGAAAGAGGAAATTTGGATTCTGGAGCAGCAGCAGCTACTACACCAGATTGTGACTTTTGGTACAAAGTGGACAGGAAGTAGCTACATGGTAAGGGGGCATTCATGCTTTGGTTGGCTTGGAGTGCTGTAACGACCTGTCTTTGTCCCTGATTTTACACAATGGGCCAGAACACCCCAAGACACAGCTTTACCCAAAAAAGCTGTATCCAAGGTAAATATAATATGCATGTTGTTACCGCTTGAAGCAACAACAACAGTGCTTCCACCTTTTGGTTGTATTTGCCTACCAAAATGGGCACCAACTGCACATCAAACAAAACCAGATAACATTTTTAAAAACAACATTCTAAAATGACTCATTGCTCATAAAAGGTGAAAAAATCATACCCCACAGCTGAGTCTACAGAGAGATTTGTGAGGAGAGAGAGAGAGAGAGTGATAGCGCACCCGACGTAGCTCTGACACAGATTCTCATGTGACATGGCTTGCATGATCAATTTCTGAACCTGTATCTTGACAGTCAGTCCAGGCTCCAATTCCCGTCTGTCACCAAGTGTGTCATTCACATGGGGCATGGTATTCGTTGGCATGAAGTCATGACCAGTGAGTTTGTTACTCATGCGAGCCATGACAGCCACCGCACGTTCATTGAGGACCTCATTTGCATCTCCAAGCTGTCCCACAGCCTACACACACAGCAAAAAAAACAACATATCTGTGACAAGCTGCCATGAGTCACCCTAAACCCTAAACCCTAAACCCCACTGACTGCATCAGCTCCGGACAGTGCATGTAGGAAAGCACAAGGTTCAAAACCTTTTTTCTTTAAAAGTCAATAGAAAGAATTCTACATTAAGGGGAGGAATGCAGAAGCACTGGCAAGCATTTTGGCTTCTTGGCAAAGAGAAAGTGTGAACCTGCAGCAATTCACGTTCTCGTACACCACGTTGTGGAGGAGAAGGAATGTTGGAGGCAGCAACACCTTCATCTATGTTGCCACCACCCCCTCCACTGGTTTGAGTACGACCATGGCCACCTGCTCCATGGGGCACCTCCGGCAAGGTGAAAAGGCGCCAATTTATGAGAGGGTCGTGAACAAAAGCCTCCATCATTGCCATCACGCTGTCTTTGTTTGTACGCAGCACTTGCATTACTTTCTCACATGTCGAACGGAAGTTGCCCTCAATTCCACTCACCTCCATGGCCTTTTCTAGCATGCGTGTCAGTCGAAATGGAACCTGCAACCACACCAAATCATCACCTCAATTCTCATCATTTACCTTAAAAAGCACATGAAAAAACATATGTGGCTGTTTCAAGGTAATATCCTCTTCAGCCACATGTGATTTCAATCACCACAAACAGAGGATTCACTTGTGTGCCCTGTGTTACTGCCTGAACCAAAAGCACCAAAAAACTCTTCAACTTCAGGTAAACAATGAGTTCCAGAAAAACAAATAGAGAGTTGGGACAGAAAAAAACACTGACCTTTTCCGGGAATTTTTCCCTGTTCATTGAAGCTTCAAAGCAGTCACCAAAATCGATATGCAATATCTTTCCACTGAAAATCCCATCCACAGTTCAACTCCAACTATATCAAATGAGTCCCCCAGGTTTTCTAATGATACTCCATGGCACAACAAACCCTAAACCCAACAAATTCCAAGTATGCATAGGATAACACCAGTTCCAAGAATGAATAGGTAGGATTTTTATGCCAGTGCCAAGTATGAATAGGATAATGCCAGTTCCAAGTAATGTATTCCCAACCCAAAGTAGGTTATAGCATCCATCCCCACAAAACTGTGATTTCAATTTTATTATATATATATATATATTTAAAACAAGTTGAAAGAAGTGCATGTGTAAACCAACCTCTGGCGATCAAGCATGAGGTTGCTGGGATGCCGATCTCCAAGTCCCAACAGATAACCCACCTGTCCACAAGAATCATTCAAATCAGGAACAATTGCAATTTTGAGCACTTTTGAGTCAAAGAGAGTCAAGATTTGAAAGAGAAAAAGCTCACATGGGTCATGTAAACATGTTGTCACAATCATCATGAGATGACGTCTGTAGTCCGCAATTGCACCATCTATTGCTTGAGATCAAATAGAGAAAGAAACGTGCTTGGAACCACAAAAACAAGAAAAAGAGGAGATGTTTTCTAGTTCTCTACATGGGGATTTTCTAAAACAGAAAAATCCTTCTTGGGTGAAAGATGTTTTTACCATGCTCATAACTGCTAAACTGCGAGTATAGTTTGTACGACGATCCAGCCATATCTCAGAGCTCCTGCTTTTCAACCAGAGCACCTGAAAGAGAAAAAAGAGATGATGGGTAGGTACCGCCAGAGGTGAGCAAACAGTGTGCACAAATTTTTGACTTTTTTTGAAGGACTACTCTTCTTCACTAATCAGCAATCAGCAGTTTTTCAGATAGCAATGATAATAGAAAAAACTTAGTTCAAGACCTTTGTCTTTACCTTAGCAAGATCATTCCCAGGGGTTCTTTCTAGGGCGTGCTCAAAAACCTCCACCTTGGCCATGAGTGTGAGGCGCTCGTAGTCAGGTGCAAACGCAAGCATGAATCGATGTTCCACATTTACAGGAACCTGTAATGAAAAGAAAACAAAAGAGGTAACTTTCTGCTATCACTCACTCAGACTGGCATTTTTTTGTTACTCTAAAACGTGAGGAGGAGCAGGAGGTGCAAAAACAGAAAAGCACATGCCTTGTTGTAACCAACCATGATTCATAAAAAAAAGGAAAATCTTTGGGGGCTTGAACACTTGATAACATGCCTTGCGAGGTTCGCGATACTCCCGGATGAGGTGATGAAGTGTATCACAATTGGGAACCCAGCCGATGAGGCCACTGTTGGGAGACAATGGAATCACTGAGTAGCGCTGAATTGAGAGGTCTTTTTCAGCTGTCAGTCGTGAATTTGCCAGCAATGTATTCACCAAACCAAATAACTGCAAGAGGAGGATAAATCCCCAGAGAAAAATGAGTGAATTCCAGATGCAAAAACACACACCTCTGGTAACCAATGCTTCCTGCTCATAATAAACTGTGTCAACAACAAAATTTGCAATTGATAAAAATGCCAAGTATCTACAACTTTCATTATGATGCCTCTTTTTTAAGTCATAAAAATCAGCCAAGAAAAACCTACATCAAACCAACTTAAATAACTGGAGAAACATTGTGTGCAGGGGTGATCAGAAGAATGGATACCTGCATGACACGCTCATCTTGGCGCAAGTCTTCATGGCCTTTCAGAAGGAAGTCATAATTTTCACCATCATCACCTTGGATGGTCAGTCGTCGGGGTCGTTGCTTTGATGTGATGACCATGAGCTGAGGAGCAAAGCCTACTATTTTGACCAATGGTGATGCTGTGCCAACAAACCCCCCCAAATGAAATCAACAGAATAATTTTTTTTTAAATCCACTTTCTCAACCCAAACATTTCAGTCAATCTACTCTTTTCCAGAGATAACATAGCACAAACTAGCTATATTCCACATCTTATACCTGCACGGTAAGTTCCAGGCACAGCAAGCTCCAAATTACGTGCATTCAGAAGCTCCGGTGAAACAAACTGTTGCACCCAAGTCAGAAACTTTGATTTAGAATGATGTGCTGTCCTGCATTTTGAAGCTAGATTATAGCAGAATACCCTAAAACCCTAAACCTTTACTGCTGCCAAACATGAAGTCTCTGAGGATTCATATCAAAGTGACAGCTGGTTATAAGGAGGCTTACTTGCAGCTCCAGTGTCGTGAGGCTTGGGAGTTGCTTGTTGATGCGCTTGAACACATGGTAATATAGATCCCATGCCTGTCATCATGAGAGGCACGTTTCATTAAGAATAAAAAAGGAATGAAAACCAATATGGGGATTACACTTTCGACTTTTCTGAAGTAGTTCATGTTGTTTCATGACATTTGGAACCTCCTGAGTGTGCTGTTACCTGAGTAAGCTCAGCCTCTTTGCCACTGCGCTTGTACTTCATACAACACTCATTTGCCTCCTGAAGCTCTCGCCCATATGCCTGCACAAAGGCCTGCTCTTTAGCTGTCACTGGACCCTCACGTTCAAGTAGGGCGTGAAGAGGTGCCAGGCAGTTCAACATGCCATCTACGTTGTGCTCCCCAAAGTAAAGGCGGCTTGCTTCCTCAAGCGCCTCATGCCACATCTCATGCCACAAGATTGCCACCCGAATGAGTTCCTTTGACACTAGTTGTGCCTGCACAGTCATTGAGCATAAAATCATAAAAGCAATTGTGAGCATTACTTTCAGACCTTTGTGCATGACAATTCCAGGTCTGCACATAAATGCAATGCAGCACACCCTGCAAAGAGTTTCTTTCTTCTTCTATTTGTGCATTCATCCCTCTCACAACAAATGAGGCATACCCGAAAGCCAGTTTTCTGTTCACACCCAAATGAGCAAAGATTGCTCATGAGTAACCAACCACCAGTAGAGTCAATGAGGTTGTTACCTGATCAACAAGGATCCCACTGTGCTGGCTGTGCTGGCGCACTTTATCCACCACTTGTTGAGCAGCTGCCTTTCTTTCTCTGCTGATAGACTTGCATGCTACAAGCAACGGATACATCAACGCCTGCACATTTAGAGACAATGGAATATTTAGCAATTCAGTGATCACTAACATCAATTGCAAAGTATGCTGGACACCCATCTTGCCATATAGTCCAGAACAGAAATCCACCAACAACTGTCTACACTCTCATATCTGAGTTCAAAGCACACCCATCATTTGTTCTACAGTGAAGAGACCAGAAACTCGGCAAGACTGGAAGAAAGAAAAAAGCACTTGCCAACTTATTAAACCAAGTGAGCACACATTATTGAAGGCACAAAACTTGCAAATGAAACTGAAAAGTCCTTCTATAATTTTTAAAGAAAATTGCTGTCTGAGGAAAGAGAAATTTAACCTGAGGGTGTCCTTTGCCAATGTCAATTAGAAGTCTTTGGATAAGTGTTCGGACAGCAGGTGTGTTGGAATGGATGCGTGCAATTATCTGTGGAAGTACTGCCAGCCATGTCTCGACTGGGACACTACCAAAGCCTTTTTCCAGTGCTTGTTGCACATCGACAGATGCACCATGGTTGAACCAGAGTGTCAGGAGCCTCAATATATCCTGCGCATTACACCACAAAGCCAATTATCAACTTTGGGTAGTGTTAAAAAGCACAGAAAAAAAGGAAGGCAAAATTTTTTTTAAGTAAAATCCTTCACACTGAGAGGAAACCAACAATTGGCACCCAAGAGGGAAGACTGATGCAGAAGTTTGCCAGTGGACACCTTGTGTTGCAGTAACTTGAGACCACTGCAGATTGGTTCTTTGTCATATTTGCAAACTAAAACTGACATCTTCATCATGGACATCAAGACTTTCATTTCAGGGAAGTGTAGTGAAGATACCTGAAGCGACCCATCTCCACCTTTACTAGCTGATCCATGAGCAATTGAGCGGAAGTAGCCAGTAATAGCCAACACAACATGCCGTCCAGCATTTGCATTGAGCTTTTGTGACATGTAATGGGACATGACTGCCGTGTTGAATAGAGCCCATTTGTGCCACGCTTTTGCCCACGTACTCGCGCATTGCGTTGCACGCTGAAAATCTGTCAAAATCCCTGATGTGGAAACAGTTCACACCACAAAGATATATAAAAAATGAGTGATTTCCCTTTGCACAAATTTAAAAAATCATAAAAAAATAAAATAAAGAACCAACCAACTGCAGGGATAATTCTTCGCTGCAGTGAGTCAGGATTCTACAACACATGAATGGGTTTTGCAAGTACAAATTTACCAAGATGTCTAGTGACAGCAGTTGATGGTTGCCAATAATGTGGATTGAATGAGAGGAAGGAAGAAAACAATTACCTCGTACAGACTCCTCATCTAATGAAGAGTTCAGATGCCAGCGCCAGGCTCCAAGCTTCAAGTGGACCCGCGCCAGGAGAGGCACAGAAGATGACATTTCAACTGACTCACTAGCTTGGTTTTGAAGGAACATCACACCATTGGGTGCAACAGGGTTTTTCTCTGCCAGTTCCCGTGCTATCTCCTATTCACACCAGTAGAAAAATTTCATGCATATGAACCACTCAAGACTCTGACAAAGGATAGCAGATCCCCAATTCTGACTCAATTGAAAAACATCCAGAAGATCAGCATCTTCTTTGAATTTTGTCTGTGGATTAAAGGCAGGGTAGATTGCACTGGTATTACAAGTTCCCTTTCAAGAACTCTTCAGTGCAATATTTTTGTTCCTGGCCAATCATGAATGGTAAAGAGTTTTATGAGAACATGGGTTCTTGAGTCCGAACCTGCAAGTGATGAAATGCTTCTTTACGTTTATAGTCGTCACCAAGAGACCATTGATACTTCAAATATGCAAGCATCACTTGTGGTGGTGCACTTGTGGACTGTGCCACGGCTGACAGACCTTTAATCTCTGGATCATACTGTTTGGTTCACAGGCAAAAAACAGAGGACCAGCCTTCAGTTTTACACTCCTGGTTAAACACAACGTACCATTAAATGAGAATTTGCAAAAAAACAGATCCCAAACCTTCCAGAGAGACAGAAGGTACAGAAGAAACATCCCAAACACCTTGGGATCTGTGAAGAGACCTACCTGCAAAAGCTTCACCAAAGTTGAGTGGGCCTGTCGGTCACGCATGCTCTTCCGACAAAGTGAGGCAAACTTGAGCCATGTGTCAACATCCTCAGTCGGGGGTAGCACCAACATGCGCACTGCCAATATTGATTGCCAAACCTCCACCTTCCTCTTTGTGCCGTGCATTCGATCACGCCACATTTTTTTTATCAACTCAGCACGTGGTTTTTGGTCAGGAAGCAGCAGCGTTAGGTAGTCTATGACCTGCATTACATTCTAGGGAGTTAAGTGGCACCCAACAAAACAATTGATTTGAAAAGCTAATGTGAATGACTTTACATTAAGAAATTTGCTGCTGATGGATAAGAGAGGAGGTGAGAGGGGGGGGGGATGTGGCATCCAGGAGCATTTAGAAACCTCTTCTAACTCGGAGAACTGCTGCACCCGCACCATGTTGCTGTATGCCCTATCATAACTTTCCAACACCTGCATATCATTACACATGAAAAAAACTGGTTCTTAAAACCTGACAAACCTTCTATCAGGCTCCAGACAAAAAACCATGACAAGAAAAGTCTAAGAGCTACAAGCAAATTGCAAATCATGGGCATCAGGATAAACTGCATATCCAGAACTATTAGAACCATGCAATTTTCATAGAGCATATCTTTTGTACAGTCCAACTTTATTTGTCACATGGGTGGCATACCTCCACAGGGAAATTCAAAAACACAAATATCCCAGACTCTAGGAGAAAAAGAGTGTGAATTGGTTACCAGGGCAGCAAGTTCAGTGGCTAAACACTTCCGACCCCGCTCAATATAGTCCTTAGCTTGGGTGTATAACTCTTCCTGGTCTTTCAATTCACTCGATTGCTGCCACAACCCGAAAGAGAAAAAAATAAGAACAGACTGACAACAGAAGTCGCAGTTGACCATTTACCAGCAAAACTAGTTATACATATAACTAGTTTTGTTTATATATAGGGAGTTTATGGTTTAAGCTTAGGGTTTAGGGTATACATATATATATATGGCTAGAGTGTAAAAGGACAAGAGAAGTAACATAATGCATGCTACACACCTTCCCTTTCCAAACACAAAGAACAGCACGAAAGAATGCACCATCACTCGCCCCATTCCCACTGCCACTTGTATCAAGGACAGGCATCTGTACAAGGGAATCTTCATGTGTATCCAAGCACTCCACGTACATTGTCATTTCTTCCCAATTGCCCATGTTCCAAGCAGCATTGGCAGCCTGCAATGATTTTTTAACCTCCAAATTGTCAATCACATGCATCATGGTGAATCCAAGCTTGGATGATCCATAACACTATGTATGTAAAACCATGCAAAATCAGATCAATGCCATTGAAGATGTAAGCTGAAACAGCATATGATTCCAGGGTTAGTGGCACACACTTCCCAAGTAAAAAAAAAATTCCTATTTAGTGGTGCACAGTTCTCAAGTAAATTTCTTTTTTCAGTGGGGGCTTGGGATTGAAGTTTGCACGTCATGCCCAAGTGCACAATTTCACTACCAAAGAGAAGAACTTCTTGAGGAAACTAAGATGGGGAGGGGGGGGTAAGCAAAGCTTTAAGGTTCAAACTAACCATAGGTGCCATCTCTAGACAGCGGGAGTGCTCAGTTGGAACCCAAGATTCACGACAAAGTATGCTCAATTCCTCCCAGCGCGCTAATGCTGCCAAGCATCGCATCCGTCCTGCTCCACCAACCCAAACCCAAGTAAACCTCTTACTTAACCAATTATCCATTGTATTCTTTGTTACTCTAAAGAACCCTAAAAACTGCACTATTTGGTCACATTTCAAGATACAACAGCCAGGCTTTCACACATTAAACAGCTGAATTTAGGAGTAAAATTTTTTTTTGTCCTATTGGAAGGTTAAGAAACAAACCAAGGTTAGCTGACTGTAATTCATCAGCACTTGTAGCTGAATGAGCCTTGGTTGAATATGCTGCCAGAGCATCCTCCCACCGATGGAGCTTTTCATACCTGCAAAAAAAACAGGACTCCAATACTTCCATAATGAGAAATCTGCTCCATACTTCTGAGAACTTTAAGTCACCTCACATTTTGATCTCCTAACAGGATCAAGAAATGACCCGAGAATCATTTTAGGAATATTTCCCAGTGACAATATATATATCACTAAACAGGAAGCACAGTAAATGAGGTTTTTTTCAACTGGGGAAAAACGGTGTTAGTTGAAACTGGAGATTTTACCATGATTCCTCAACCCCAAGTTTATCTTGTGCATAGGTCAAGATTCCCATTGCCGCCTGAAAAAAAACACCACAAAGAAGAATCACAAAACCAGTTTGATCACTGACCATGTTAACCACAAAGAACAGATCACAAACTAGAACTCAACACTCTGCCGAAGAAATGGGGTGGTCAGGCACTACCAACTCTGAAGATTCAGACCAGAGATAAAGTAGTACCTCATGCTGATTCAACTGATTGTTGATGTGAATGAGTGCCTCCACTGCAGTTACAGGTTGCGGTTGTGTCTCAACAGTCATGGCTTGAACCGTCTCTGTAGTCATCGACTGTGCTCCTTCAAATTCCATCTCTTTGTAGTGCAGTGCCTTGGCATATGCATGACACTGTACCAAAAATCCCACAGCAACCCACAACAGCTATTGAGTGTTGCAAAAAATTATTGCATGCAATTGCTTGGAAATGGAATGCTTGGCAAAATCACAGCAAGGCACCTCACACACACATAGGATATCAACAGAGAGACTGCCAAAGGAAAGCAAGCACCTTTTCTGCCAGCTGCCCGAGTGTTCGGATATCAATTGGTAATGGTTTCTCATCATGCTCCATAAACTCGGCCTGGTCCCCAAGTCCCACAAATGGTTATAAATCCCTTTTTTGGAATTGCCACTGACAGAAAACCAAGGAATTGATTTAAGAGGCAAACCATTCAAAGATCACACACAGCTTATTCTTTTTTTACAACACCCACATCTGTTTCCTCAGATCAGAAATCAGAAAACCAAGGAACCCTTCTTCTTCCAACATGTACCAGGTTGAGGAGGGTGGCAAGAATTTCTGGGGGGATGTTGGGTGACGAGAATGCGTTCACCAAGCTGCGCACCAGCTGCTCCTGATGACTGGGATTGAGCTGCGACCAGCAGCTCACAAACCCTGCTGCAAACAACTCTCGTGCAACATACGGCTTTTTTTCCCCTCCAGCAACCCACATTGGTTTTCTCAGACTGAGTTGTTGGACTTTGATCAAAGAAAAGACATACTATGAAAGAAAGGGTCAGTCTAATGCTCTTTGGCTCAAGAAATCTTTTATGTAACATCTAGATCAAAGGGAAGTGAAGTTGCATACTTGCAACTGTGCTAGGCCAGCACAGATGCGCAGGGCACAGGATGGTGACTCTTTGAGAAGCTCAACACTGAAGTGCCGCATCCACTCTGACCAGTCCTCCTTTGTGCTTCGATGTGATGACTCCCAGGCCAACTTCAATGCCCTCTCATCGACCTGCACCAACGATAGACATTCTGTGACTGCCCTCGCCAACAAAGGATTTCATTTCCAAGAAAACAAAACAAGAGAAAAGAGAGATCCCGACAGCACAATGCGGCAAGTGAGAAACAAAGAGAGAGAGTATATATATATATATATACCTGAAGGGGTCTTGAATTGCCAGATGGGTCAGAGCCATCAGTGTCATACATTTTTGGATCCAGGCCATGGAAGGAGTTGGCAGGCATCAGCATTCCATCGAAGGCCACAGAAGATGCAGCTGCCACAGGAGAGGTCTGAAGGTCCAGAAGCACAGGCTCCCGTCTCCGTAGTTGTGCCTCTATTGCATCAAACTGTGAATGCTGATACCATGAAAATCCAACCACACAGCATCATTAGCAAAATGAAGTGCATTCCAGCTTTGTTTCAGAAGTAGAAACCTACCAATCTACTACATTCTTTTGTTTTCCAATGTCCAATTTTCACAAAACATCAGTCAAGTAGAAGATACCTATATAAACACAGCTGATATACCCATTATTACTGAGTATAGGAGGACTACAGGGTGGGTGGCATGAGAAAACACACACCTGGATGTGGTGGCGTTGCATGGGCTTCCGTACAGATGGCACAAAAACAGCAAAGTCAGTACCAAGGGCCACTGCCAATGCACAAATGGCATCAAGTGCATCCTTCCGCAGCTCATCAAAACTCCTGGTGATAACATGCAAATCCAAAACTCACGTTCAGTTCAAACCCTAAACCCATCCTCCACCATTTAGCACTCAATACACAGAGAACCAAGATTTGGGAAGTGTAGAAACAACCGACCAAAGGAACAGACTACCACTTTTTTCTCAATTTGACATCAAATCAGGGTGAATACTGTGGGAAGCAGCATCCATCTATCATACAAAATTCAAAGCAAACGTACAACATCTTCAATGGCCAAAAGAGGACTCACCCATCAAGTACTCTAGTCAGGGGAAGTAGCAATGCCGACACATGTCCTGAAACCTGCACACAAGAATTGCTGGCAGCAGTAAGAAAAACTGAGACCCATTGCTACAGAAACTCTGAGATCGCAGAATTCCTACCCCACTTCCTTAAAAGAACTATCTTCCCACATGCATGGAGCCCAGAGTCAGACAAAAACACCACTGGAGAAAGTAGAAAAAGAACTACACTTCCCACCTGCATGGAGGGCAGAATCCGACCAAGAGTTTTGATTGCAGCCCGCCTGATCTCAGGAGGTGCATTGGAGATGTCGGGTCTGAAGAGACGGACAAGTGTCGGAAGTAGCAAATACATGTACTCATCAACACTCCCTGTTCATTGCCAAACACTGTCAGAATCAGGCTGACTCCCTGATTACATTCCACAATCTAAGCAAAGCACCATTCAAGATTGCAAATTATGAATGCCACAGTGCTGATGACCAAAGCCCATGTGACCCTCCCCACTCCTAAATCTCAACACAAAGGTTTCAACTGAAAGTTGAAACCATACAACTGACCAGAAACCATCTTCTCATCAACAGATGAGAGCAAAAGTACCAGAGACACTCAAAAAACAAGAACTTTTGTAGCAGAGTAACAAAAAAGGGAACATACCACCAAGAACCTCAAAGGTATGCAGAACAGCAGGTACTTTGGTGTAAACGCCAGTTCGCTCAGCATCAGTCAACACAGCAATACAGCGTGGCAACAGTTCTGGCAAGTATTGCTGGAATTCATCATTGAGAGCTAAGCACAGCTGCTCCACTAGGTTCAACACCTGAGCCCCAACACATTTCCCGCACCCACCATCCAAAACCCACCCCCAAAATGGAAAAAAAAAACATCAATTTTCATCGGAGTTGCAGAAAGAATCAGAAGTTGAGCTTAAAAGAACATCAACAACCCTCTCTACTTAGAAGATATGTATACAGAAAGTCTCTATATATACAGCAGGTGTCATTGGTATCATTGGTATGCAAAAGACAATGTGTGAGAGATGATGATGCTGAGAGATTCGGGAATTAACTAACCGGGGAGCCACTCTGTCCTCTTGCAAGAGGGAGCATCAGTGATGTCCAATGTTCATACACCAGTGATAGCAATATCTTCAAGTATTTCCGAATGTGCTGCAAAGAGAGAATTTACAAAAAGTGTAAAAAAACACTGTGCATATATACTAACACCCCCATGCAAAATATCATCTGAAAATGCAAAGAAAAATCAAACCCACCACATGCAAAATCATCTTCTTAAAATGCAGAGAAAGGTCGAACCCACCCACATGCAAAATCATCTTCTTAAAATGCAAAGAACAATCAAACCCACCCACATGCGAGAAGAAGGGAATCTTTTTGATGGATGGAGAGGAAGAAAAGGGGATTGGGTACACTTGGCATACCTGCCGCACAATTGAGACGAGGACTGCAAGCTGCGTAAATATATGCTCCCGCAACCCATCTTCACAAGTGTGCACAATTTCAAACCAATCCGGCAGCACCTGCAAGACAAAGCAAAGCAAAGACTTAGGAAAAAAAACACTTTTAAAATCTAAAGCAGTCTCTCAACCAATGTGAAGGTACCATCATCTGATCCAGAATTGAAACAGTAGAACACACAGCCATGATGGTCCATGTCTCTATTCTGCAAATATAACTCTCTTTGTCATTGGGTAGCAAACTATAAAGCAACAAACAAAATGTGATAAATCTAACCAGTGACTCAGCATACCTTTGGTAGATAAGGTACGCAGCCAAGACCCATCGACTGCAAACACCACCAACATTTTCACATATGAACCACAAAAAAGACAAATTCAATTTGAAACATCTCACTTCCATAGCGTCAAGGTAATCTTCCAGTGTCAACATAAATGAGTTCACTGTAACCTTCTGAAAAGGAAGGACCCAAGCAAGAAATGACCCAAGAAACAGGCAGAGGATTCAGGCAAGATCCTTTACAGATTCTTACCCGGAATATGTACATGAGAGATCCCACAACCTTGCTATGGTAACTAGACAAAGTTGGGTCCCGAAGAATCCTCATGAGCGCATTAATAGCCACCTGAACAACAACAGTAAGTCCAACTGTTAATGGTGCCTATTTTTTGCTAGGTGTACAAAAACATTCCAACAATGCAAAAACCTCACCAGAGTCACAATGAATTTTTTTCGCTTGCTACTACTGGTCAAAGTGAATTGCAGCAGCAACCATGAGATTATGAGCAGTCAGTCAATAGAAGAACTACAATGGAAGCAACAAAAAACTGTCATCCTAGGAAACTTACAGTGGGATAGTAATCCTCAGATGTGGTGAAAAGACCACCAGAGGGTAAGAGATCAAGTGGAACCTCCTCGAGAGAGCGGGCATGGTATGGCCCAGTTTCCGATCCACCCATACGGGCTGAGTCCTTGTGCGGCTGTTGCAACAATAGCTGGTTCCTTTTGTGTTGATGTGGGTCTAGTGCCCCCATTATCCCCAAGACCTGATCTCCACCAAAATCACAGAATAAAAATAGTGTTTTTTAGAGCATATTCCAAATTAACTCTGCTCAACCCTAAATCACCTAAACCCTAAATCCTAATAATGCAAACTCAAATTCCATGCAAAAAAACCTTTGTGGGGTCTCTTCAATAAATCCAGACTACATATTAACAACCACACCACATCAAAACACTTCTCCGAAACAAAGACCAGCAAATGTAAACCCCCATAAGTACAAAGCTGACATGCATAACCTTCATATGTATAGATTTTTTTTGGTCCTTGTACCTTAAGGACTTCCCGACGAGTTGACCAAGCAAGGTCTCCATTCAATAGACGTAGTAACAAGCCCAGTAACACTGGGTAATCCGTGTACGGATGCACAACATATCTGCAAAGAACAGACCACACACTTTGATATCATTCAAAGCCTCCTCTAAACAGAACAGAAGTGCATGTCAAACACTCTGATTTCTGAACCCCTTGATGTTGCTACCTGGAAAATGGATATGCCTGTAGATGGGTTCTTGTTAACATTCTGCAACTTGTTATTACCTGTGAACTGATTTTTACAGTTCCAGTAAAGAGCATCATCATGGGTCAGATCGCTCTACCAAAGGAAGAGCTCTTACCCTGTGCTCTCGACTATTTGGCCAAGTGTGGCCACAGCCACTTCACGTTTGCTGGGAGCCGCACCATCCAAGAGAGCATCCACAATTGGGGGCATTAGCTCTGGCATATATGGTATCAGTGCACTACCACCCTGCATTCACAAAAAGGGAAATTGTGCTTGAGACTTTGCCAGCATTTTCCGTTCTCCCATTGAGTGATGGACAAAATCGCTGTTGATTATGTTGACCCAAAAAAAAGCTTCAGTTTCCAAGAGCTCTAGAACTGAGGCACCTTTAGAGATTAGAAGCTGTATAACAAAAAGTCCAAATGCCCTGCACAACATAGAACTGCCTTTCATTGGAATAAAGAACCACACATACCACATGAGCAAGCTTTCCAACAGTGGCAAGCACGCCAGCAATGACCGCATTGTTGCCACTGCCCACAGATCCTTCCTTTAGCTTGCATAACAATGCCTGCACTTAGAAAACAATTTTGCATCAGAAAGACAAAAGACCCAACATTCCAGAAAGGCTTCCTTACCAAAGGCAGGATCGGCTCCCACATCCACTGACACTCTTTTGTGACTGCGAGCCTGCAAAGTCTCAAAGCATATGGAAACTTCAGTGAGGAGGGGGGAAAAATTTAATTAAACAAAAAGAGCAGCAGAATAGAAACTAATAGCAGCACAGTGAGGATAAAAAGGATGTGCATACAAGAAGAACAGGCACAATGTAAGGTGTCATAAGGCGCTCGCAAGCTTCGATTAGACATCCCAACAGCTTTGCACTCTCCTCCCTGCTTTTGCTGTCCATGCTGCAACAACCCAAACATATAAAAAAACTCAGTTCAAAGCTCCCTGTACACATGAATGCAGGAGCTGATTACAGCTCCAAGGAGCACACACAGTACACCAGCCCGACAAGCTTCTTGTCTTCTTTGTTTCAGGATCCAGTATTACACTTCCCTCAACCTCAAAACCATCAGGTAGCATCACAAAAAAAAGAACAACAATAGATGTTTAGAATTTAGGGTTTCAGGTATAGTTTTGGCAGTAGTTCTAGTACCTGTATTTGAGGTCCGTCAAGAGCTGCAAGAGGTGTCGACGCAGTGCTGGAAGAACATATGCTGGGTTATGGTCTGCCAGCCTGCCAGCCATGGAAATTGCAAGCTTTCGTACCTCAAATGCCTGCAGTAGTCAGGAACACATTTTGCACATTCAGTGTCTTTTTTCCCCCTAGTCCAAGCTTGTGAGCCCACCATTGTTCAACACCAAAGAGAGAGAGAGAGAGAGATGCATAGATAGATATCATCACCTACCTCATCACTGAGAGCAATGAAGATGCCACGCAAGCTATCGGCCTGGGCCAAAAACTCTTCAAAGCTTCGGTTCTGTTGGAGTGAGACAAACACTGCCTTGCGCACTCCCACATCAGAATCTGCAACTGCTGCCACTAAAAGCTTTTCCAGGATCTGCAGCAGTTTTTCAATACTTGGATCAGTCAGAGACTGAAGAAAACAAAACATTTGCATTCATCTCCCTGACACCCACCAAAAAAAAAAGAAAAAAAAGGAAGAAAGAGAGAGAGAGAAAACAAGGGAGCAAGACCAACCTCTTCAATCAGGACACGTCGACGTCGTGACCCAACACCAGTGGTACGACCACTCCGCGTGTTCACAAGATGGGGAGTTGTGGTGGCAGATTGCATAACACATGAAGAGTGTTCGACCAGGTGACAGCAGCAAACTGCTGCCTCTCTACGGGTAACTGCATCCTCATCCTCCAAATATGTTGCCACCACCTCCCTTGCAAACTCCAAGAGCTCATGACCCTGAGGGGGATTCAAAGGTGAAAAAAAACAACTCACAGTCAGGAAGGAAGCCCAAGAAGCACCACCCCAACTGGGGCCCCATGAACTCTCCCACCAGACACCATCATCAGAGGCAGACATGATCAATACATTATTCACAAACCTGTAGGTTGAAAGTGGTGAGTGTATGAAGCGCGAGCTGCGTAAGTGCAGGTCCTGTGCATTCCACAACTGGAACTGTGATGGGACTTGTTGCAGGACGAACAAGTGCCAAACCCCCTCGCGTAGTGCGATATGGGGCTTTTGCCAATACAAAGGAGATCGAGTCAAGTAACTTCTCCTGTACTGTTGGCAGCAGTACTGGCAAGCTGTAATAATAAATCCCAGGAGAACACCTCATAAGAAAGAATGGTTTTATTCCATAGCAAGCAAGTTTTGAAACAAGAACAAGACTACAATACACTTCAAACAAGGCAATCCCATGAGAAGGAAATTTGACTTTGAAGGAAGTTCAGTCTCACTTCGAAGAGATTTTCTCAAGGGCAGTCACAAGCGTGGGAGAGAGACCAGCAAGAAACATGGAATCGATAACACCACGAACATGTTCCTCCATTTTAGGACCAATTGCCTCTGCCAGGCTCCCAATACACGCCACTGCCTGCAGTGACGGTCGACCTCTTCGGGGTGCAATCTGCAAAGCCCAAACATAGAAAACCATAGAACAACCATATAAAATTCTCCTCCTCACAAGAAGGCCTGTCTTTACTACTCAAGAGACAAATTGGATACAACAAGGCTGGGAGACAGGAAAGGACCCACACACCGCCTCACGTAACATGACCATGATGACAGGCAGGTACTGGTGTAACTCCCCACCGACAGCACTTGCCATCTCTCCCAGTGCCATGAACCCACTTTCCCGCTCATCTGGTTTCTTCATTACTGTCAAAAGGTGGTCCATACAAATCTGTTTCCGACAGCATCCATCATACCCACCAACCCAAATTCCATGAGACAGATTCTCTCAGGCACAAAGTGGCAGTGGCACAAACACATACAAACTACTACAGCATGGAAAGAACACAAAAGCATAACTTTGGGCTGGTGTGCGTTTAGGACAATCCTCAAATCTGACCTGGAGATACGATGACACAAAGCGGTCACGAATGAAGTGGGCAATGCGGGGTAGTAACGCTGTGATGCTACGCCGGACCAACGGGTTGCGGTGCTCGTGGTACTTGAATACAATGTCCGCCACTTCCTTGTACCTCGACATCATAAACTCTCCCGTGTTCCTGTTCCCAGATCCATCTCGTCCCTTACAAATTGTCAGGCAGAGTTCCTGTCACATAAAGGAAGTAGTGAAAGAATGTATAATACAACTACAGGAAGGAACTAATAGAGGAACATATAATACTACATAGTTTCTCAGGAAATGTGAATGTAGCTAAGTTTTTGAAGGTTTGTGTTCTCACCGTAATAGTTCACCAACCGCAAGAAGAGAGCCATGAATGCTTTCCACAGTTGCCTTGGGACCGAGACCATCTTGTGTACTCTCGAACAGACGGTAGTGCCTGTACAATCAACGACACTTATGGAGTGATAATCCAACATTGGTAGCGTCACAAGTGAGTGAATGAATGGATGAATGAATGAATACCCACAACTACTTGCTTGGCATTTGGGAATCAGTAGCACTGGGCCATGAAGAGAGTGGAGGAGGTTTTGAAACAAAAGGGATGGAAAATGTTTTCTGGAATATCACCATTGAACACGCCAACGAGTCTCACGGTTTTCAATCACACAAAGACAAGCTCGCAAGGCCTCCACTGCACGCTCGCGCACCTGAAGTTTCTGGTCCCTCAAGGCAAACCACACAGCCTCTATAAACTCCTTCACGTGCACATTGAATACTGTAGGTGCATTCATTGCCATTTCCTGTCCATCCCCAATTGCAAGCAACAACAGCCAAGCTTGAATCAGAACAGCAGTGAAAAAAAACTCAGACAAATGCAAAAGCATAGGAAAAAGCATGGTGGAAAAGAAAAAAATTTGAATGCAAGGTTTTACTCACTTTGAGAATGAGAACCGCTGCAAACCGATGCGACTCCACACGTTCTCCTTGCAGCCAAGCCAAAGCAATCTTCACCTGCACACCCAACAACTCCTCCACTGCTTTAGGCCCCTGCAATCTTCATAACTTCTTGCAGCAAACTAAACTGTGCTTTCCTGGAAACCAAGACTACTCTCCAGGAAGAAGAGAATCAAAGACTGATATCTTTTCCACACCTGGGATTCGACAACGTCTGCGGTAAGAGCGCCACCAGTACTAGCCAAGTGTCCAAGCGCAACACTGGCAGCAACAATCGTGTCTGGGTCCTGCTTTGACTCAAAGATCTTCTGCAGGAAGGAAGCGAATTTGGCAATTTTGGTTGCGCTTTCACCAAGCTGAACAGAAATGAGTTCATCAATGGCTCGAACAGCCCCCAGGTTTTCCACTGCATCTGAGCTTTCCACCAGTGCACTGATCCTCTCATACAAGCTGTCCATGAAGCGAGTGAAGGCCTCTCCTGTGAGGTCACGTGCCTCCTCCTCCACATGCTTCGCTAGATTCAAAGCTGACCCTTCCTGAAACACACACACCCCAAAAAAACCAGCAACCACCACCACTGCTTCTTCAGAACACCAGATCTTCATTCGTTGGACTTTGTTGTATTGACACCCACAAAGCCAGCAAGCTGTACACTCAAAGAGATGTACAAATAGACATATGTGCAGTAAAACACAAAAGAAGCAAGAGAGGAAATTGCATTACTCTGGGAGGGGGCGATCGCGTGCAGAGATCGACCAGCAGACGGCGCAGTGTATCAGGAGATTTCTGCAACGCCATCACCCCTGCTGCCATTTCCTTTGTCTACTTCCTCCTCCCCATTCTGAACATTTCAACAGAATGAAAGAAGGAGAAGAAGTAGGGGATTTGATCCGTGCTTCTTCCCTGGTTTTGAGAATTCTGCGAGAATTTCCGTCTGGCACAGCAATCTGAATTGTTGCAACCCAAGGGATGGATATGCCCAAATTTCTTAGGGAGATGTGTATGTGCCTACAAGGAGAGGAGGAGCTTCAGCAGATTCTTCCGAGGATATTGTGTGACGTTTCCCAAACTGATGAAGAACTACCACACAGTTGATCAGATGTTCTGAGGCGAGAGTTGTTGCGGCACCACAGAATTAGGGTTTGAGGCTTTGACAGGACAGGAGTGTTGTTGTTGCTTGCAGGTTGTTCTTTTTTCCCCTTTCACAAAAACAGAAAATCTGCAGTGTTGTTGTTGTTTGTTGTTGTTGTGTCAGTGGGAATTAAAACAACTTCTGTAACTGAAACAATGAGGAAAAGGAACAAGTACAACAACAACAGAAGAGAGAAAATATCAACGGAGAGATGAAGGCACCAACAAACCCCAACAAAACAGAATGTGATTGAGTTTGCACTCCTCTTTGAAGAAATTCGAGACACAACGACCAGGATAATGAGGGAGATGACAATCAATGGAGAAGAAGAAAACTGTGAAGAGCAGCAACAAGAATCAGTCACTCAGTTGGTGCCGGTCTCAAATGCAAATTCCCCAATCTGCTTTTCACTCCCTTCTTCTTCACAAAGGACTTTTCCTCAAATCTCCTCTTCAAAGGGTTTTGGATCTCCAGAGACACAAAGCTGAGAATCAGAATCTGAAAGCACTGGTGGGTGTGTGTACCAGACACAGAAGAATTTTCTGCTGCTGCTGCTGCTGCTGCACAAAACCCTAAAAGATGGCAGATGCTCAAGATGGTCTTCCAGCTGATAACAGAGATTCAAAGAAGAAGAGCTGGAACAGCAGCTGTAAAACAAAGATCCTCGAAACCCTAATCAAGGATTTGGTAGCCAATTTCTTGGTGCAGTTCACAAGACAACGGCCAGCTCTGGAGCTCACAGCCCAAATCACAAATCCAACAAGAGGAACTGGGGGGAAGGGAATTGTTGCCTCGTAACTTCAGCTTCTGGTGGGATGGAGAACTCGAGAAATGAGGCTGGCAACAGAGAGTGGAGAAAGAAGGCGAGGCCAAGAGAGATCAACTGAAGAAATCCGGTTTTCAAGTCCAACTCCCCAACTTCCAGCACCCAGGAAGAATGCAAAGCTTGGTGGATTTGATTTTGTTGTTGAGTTTAGGAGAAGATGAAGAGTGTAGAAACAACAGAAGAAGCTTCAGAATGGTAAGGGGAGCTAGCTTGCTTGAGTACTGAAAGAGGTGGAAATGCAAGCAAAACAACAACAACAAGGCAGTTCACAAAAGGGATGTGATGATGAGATTCGAGAGAAAAGAGGATGGTGGTAGCATGTAGAAAACAGGAGAAGAAGAGGAAGAAGAAGAGATATTGAGAGAGAGTCAAAACCCCTAGCCTGTCTGTTTGCCTCCTTGTCTGCCGCCCCCACCCAAGTGCCCAGATTTGCTCCAATGAGTTCCGTAATGCAGAAGAAAAATCACAATTGGAGCTCCAAATTCCTCGCCCACATTCCCAAGCTCCTCTGGATAACAAAAGCCTAAAGAAAAAAGACGGGTCTTCTGCAGGTGGGTTTTGTCTTCTGCAGATGGGTCTTCTATTCTGCAGATGGGTTTTCTTCTTCTGCAGATGGGTGTTGTGCGAATGCGGGAATTTCGAGAGCAGGAGTTGCAAGCAAGATGAAAAACCCACAACAACAACAAAAACGAAACTCCCAACAAATACAGAAAAACCGAGGAGTGAGCTCCAGGAGGGGAAAACAAAAGCGAGAGAATAGCAAAGAAGACCGAAGGGGGAAGCGGAGGAGAGCAGTCAAACAGATGGCCACTTCCAGTTACTTGCAAACCATAACCATTCCTCAGGGTGCAGACCATGCACAGCAAACACAAAACATCAAAGCCGCAATTACAAAAACACCCAACAAAACTAAAAACCCCGCCACAGTGTTGCGAAAGAAACCCACTACAACGAAAAACGAACAGAAAAGAAACTCGCCCACGAGCTTCAGAATGTGTAAGCAGGAGGAGGAGGAGGAGGAGAAGAAGGACGACGACGACAAAGACTCGGAGGAGAACAAGAGGGCTTTCTGTGACAAATTTCTGAACCCCTAAATTTTCCTCCGTCAAGATGAACTGCTGTTCTCTTTCCCAAACCCACTCTTAGACAAAAGCACCACCACCCACCAAACGGCGCGAGAGAGAGAGCGCACAGAGAGACAGACACACAGACACACAGAGAGACACACACACACACACAGATACCCCCGAGGACAAACGAAGCTAGCAAGCGCGATACGACATGAAAACGGGAACGGTAAAATCCCAGTTGAGCACCAAAAGAGGGAGCAGAAGCGAGAAAGCAAAGGGCGAAGCGATGGAGCTGGTGGAATCGAGAGGAGAAAATTAAAAAAAATCTTCCGCGAGCGCGAGAGAGAGAGGAAAGCAACGAAGAACAACAAACACGACCCAAAAACAGAGGACACACAGTGCGCCACACGCTCCTGAGGAAGACGGTAACCGGGGACAGCCGGTGGGTGGGGCGCGGGCACCGGCCACGCCGCCCTAGCCGCGGCCTTTTGACCGGCTTCGCCGGTGCGCGGCCAAGGAATCGGCGTGTGCCCGGGTGCCGTCCTCGGCTGTAGGGTTTTAGACACGTGGCGCGCAATGATTCACCAAAAACACCCCCGCCCGCCCACTCGCTTTCCCCCCATTGCAATATACGCTCGCTTGTTCACAGGGAACTCTGGGAACTCTGGGAACACCGGAGTCCAGTTGGCTACCTAGACTGTTTAAATAAATTAGATACCTAATTAACTAACGAACTAACTAACTACCTGCAAGCAAACTAGGTTACTAACTAGGCTACTAAAACTAGCCACTAACCAACTAGGATACCGAACCAACCACTACACAAGCTACTAACCCGCAATCAAGTTACTAACTAGGCTACTAAACTAGCCACTAACCAACTAGGATGCCTAGCCGGTAACTAAACTAACTACTAACCAGCTAGGTTACTAAACTAGCTACTAGCCCACTAGGATACTAATTAGCTACTAAACTAGCTACGTAGCCAACTAGGATACTAACTAGCTACAAGCACAGAAGGATACTAACTAACTAACTCAACTAGCTACTAATCAACTAGGATTACTAATTAGCTACTAAACTAGCTACTAGCACATTAGGATAACTAACTAATTAGGCAAAAACCAACTAACTTTCTAAACTAGTTACTAAATATAACTTAATTAGCTTTTTAGCCAATGGGGAAATACTAGCTATATAGGTTTTGTACCGATTAGCTAGTAAGTAGGTTTTCACAGCTAGTAAATACTCTTTTAATTTCTTTTTTTTTTAATTTTTTTTCTAGAATATTATTCTAATTTTTTCAATTTAAAAAGGGGGGTTTGGGGGAGATTTGATTCGGCAGTTCAGGTTCGTACCTACGTACGTACCTACTACCTATGGTTAGTAGCTACCTAGGTCGGTAGAAATGGGTGGGTACGTAGGAAGTCGTACCAATGATGGGACAGGGTAGAAAGAAGGAAACAGCTGGCAACGCCTTTTGTCATCTCGTTTTTTTTTGGCATCTCATTTCTTGCTTTCTTTCTTTCTTTCTTTGCATTCGGCGGGGGGTGCTTTGCGGCTGCTGCTGCGTCTGGTCTGGCGGGTTTTGTCATCTCGTTTTCTGGCATGTCATTGTTTTGCTTTGTCTTGTTTATAATTCATTTTTCTCTAGGGAATTAGAGTTTTCACTCACGCTTTTTTTCTGTTCTTTTTTCTTTTCTTTTTTTTTCCTTTTTTTCTTTTTTTTTCAATTTGATCTATGTACATTGTAGTATAAATGAGAGCACTCATGTGCCTTAATTTACAGAATTTTATTTTTCTTTATTTATTTTATAATATTTCATTTTATATTTTAGCTTGTAATTATATATTAATACAACATTGTGTGTAAAGTGAAATTGGTATGATTGTAGCATTTGAGTTTTTTGTGGGAAAAATATCTTGAGATAGGTTTTATTTTTTCAATTATGTGTCAAAATATGTCAATGCATAGTTTGTTTTATTATGTTGACTTCCATGCTTCCCAAAGATATTTTCAACCCCAATAACTTAATCAAACAAATATTTTGTGCCTTCTAGCATGATTAGCTTTTCAAAAGTGATTTTTTAAAATGGAATTACGTGTTAATATTTTTCATTTAAAATTTGTAAAACACCAAAACCATTAAACAATTTGAGAATCTTGTGGAACCCTTTATTAGCTATTGCATTTGCAAATACTAATGCATCATTGGCACATGTCAATAAAATCGTTAATAATGTCATAATTTACAATTTCAATTCAAAATGCAACATGTCACAAGGGTAAATATTGTATGTGACATCC
>Ga0116228_10000728_pt1 | contig 25718 bp, 20 predicted proteins | sample S1TSphfallax_2_FD_89694 | JGI IMG/M metagenome (GOLD analysis project Ga0116228, IMG submission 89694) | Host-associated microbial communities from peat moss isolated from Minnesota, USA - S1T2_Fc - Sphagnum fallax MG | ecosystem: Host-associated > Plants > Peat moss > Unclassified | place...
ATCATAAGCTATTGGTAGTTATTATATTGTAAGGTATTTAAAATTATTTTTCATAGGTTATTATTTTCTATTCTAAGTTATTTTTACCTTAGGTCATTATATTTTATTTTATATCATTTTAAGTTATTATACTTAAGATAAAATATTTTAGAATAACATAAAGTAGAATGACCTTGAATAACTTAAAATATAACTTGAAATAACGTATATTAATTTAAAATAAAATAACATATAATAATTTAGGGTACAATAATTTATAATAGCCTATAATAACATAAAATATAAGTTAAAATAACTAAAGTAACTTAAAATAATATAAGATATATTATAAAGTAACATAAATAAAATATTTTTTAAAACACAAAAATCAACCTATTTACTATAGTAAATTATTATAATGAATTATGTTAACTAGTATTGAAACATGATGTCTACATAGTGATATTATAGTAAAATAACTTTCATTAGGGTGAAATCAGTAAAATGCAATGAAGTTATTTCACTTTTAAAATCTCATAGTGATTTAGGCTAGTAAATTGCACCCCACTTCTGTAGTAGTGCCTTTACTATAAAGGCCATATGTTTCAACCAATTACTTCCAAAAGATTAAATTTTTTTTGTTAAAATTGATGTTTGGTTGTACCCCATACAAAGGGTCAACCCACAATGACCCTGCCCTCTTAGTTTTGACTTTCTCCTTATGATCGCTTGTTCCCAAACTATCGCCCAAACTCTCATTTGTTCTAAGAGAAATGTCATTTCCATTATGTGACATAGTAAATTAATAAAAATGTAAAAACAAAAACCTCAATATTCAAGTTCCAAATGTATTATGTGCATTCTAGATTATTCAATAGATGTCGAAAAACCTCCCATGTGTACAAGCTCAATGCAATGATTGAAATGCATGAGAGATGACAATCATTGAAACTATTCACACCTTCTTTGAGTCTTATGTTGATCAACAACTAAGATTAATGAAAGACCAAGGAAGTACAACAAGATTTCAAAAATGAAGCAGTAAAAAATTGACCAATGAAGATACATGCTTATACATCATTTTACATCATATTGTCCCAAATTTGACCCCTTGAAACATTATTCTGTTTTTTCTTGAATTGTTAGGGATACTTGTAAAACTAACTTTGAGCCACTCATTTTTGCACCTACCATGGGTTCAAATCTCATGACTGTCACATTCTAATACAAAAAGTATTCCCATTAACATTACGTGGACTCATGGCGTTAGGCCCAAGAATGGCCATCATGCACATTTGTAAGGTATATAAACACATTTGTAGCAAAGTGTGGAACCCCACTCACATTGATTCTCTTCATTTAAATGTTGCCATATCGTTGAATTTGCTGGAGATGGAGTTCCCACCATCTTTTTTCGATATCATGACACATTTAGTTCTTCATCTTGTTGAGGAATTAAACTTTTGTGGACCGATGGCCACAAGGTGGATGTACCCTATAGAACGGTACATGAAAACCCTAAAGAAGTACATTCACAATTTGGCATGACCTGAAGGATCAATGGCAAAAGGTTATGATCGTGATGAGTGCCTTGGCTTTGTTATTTAATATTTACAAAGGTTTCAGGCTATAAGAAGTAGAATATGCGATGAGGAGGAAGAGGGATTCTGGAGTGGTTACTAAAAGGGGAGGCTTGAAATTTACCTTGATTCTAGCCCTTCATGACATGGCCCATCAATATGTCTTGATGAACACTACAATCACGGTCATGTTGCTAAGGTTAAACTATAAACATTTGTAATTAGTCTTTTCTTCTAAATTTTGAAATTTCTAATTGATTTGATATCTTTTCATCACACTATGGCTAATTCAAATGATTGGTTTTGTTACTATTTGTAGGAAATGGGAAGAGCAATAGGCCATTTAGGGGCCCACATTCCCATCACTCTTAGATTAGATTTTTGGTGTTGTGTGAGTAGACCACATAGATCCAAATAACCCTAATGACCATGATTTGATGTTGTTGTGCATTAAACCTAGGCTTTCAGCCATAAAATATGCCAAAGCAAAAGCATATGGTAATCATTTTTGTATCTTGGATCATAGGACATGTTTGTTATAGACATTTGACAGTGGTGTCGCTTTTTTGTTTTAGCAACCTGATGTTGATGTAAGAGCCAATTCAAATGAACTATGTTGGAGTGCTCAAAGACATAATGTAGTTGGATTATGGGCCTGTCCATGCCCCTGTCATATTATTTAAGTGCAAGTGGATCAAGTTTAAGGATAATTAAAGCAATTATACATACATTAGAGATGATGTGTGGTTGTTAATTTCAAGTACAAGTTGCTAGTGTTGCAAGAACCATTCATATTTCCTTCCCAAACTACACACGTTTTTTTTTTAAATGATAAGTAATGATCGGTTTGGAAAGCATTGTTATCCAAGGAAGCTCGACTGCATTGATCTATTATAGATCCAAATAATGGTGTGTTTGTTACATCAACCATTGAAGTTGAAGGATTGTATGCCCCATTGAAGTTGCTTATACCACCATCTATAGTATTTTTAATGGAGGCAATTGACTTGTCAGATGCTAAGAATCTTTTAACATCTTCAAGGGTTTGACCAAGTTGGTTTTTGCTAGAATGAATTAGAATAGATTTGGAATTCAGATGTGGGTGAACAAACTTCTTAAAGTTCCACATTGATCTGGTGACTTGCATTCCACTATCAAAATTCTTACCTCTAGTTATAGAATACTGGAATACATATTGCTAATGCGTGACAATTTTGATGACAATTTTGTGCAAAGTATTGGGAATGAACACAAAGAGTTGGAACATTTCCACATTTGGATTGTTGTTTTACTTGGAAATTCATGGGAATCATAGATGACCTCCATGGCCTTTGAATCATAATATTAATTTTCTATTAGCTTATTCTATTAGCTACTACTTATTTTAGGCCTTTCTTTTCTTTCATGGAATATGTGTAGGTGGCAAATTCCAAGCATATTTTGCAAAATAATTAAAAAACCTTCCCTTGATTTAAAAAGCCAACCCTTGCCCAAGGAAAATCATGAGTCTTATTTTACTTGAACAATATGGATAACTACAAAATGACTCCTTTTATGTTTTCTTTCCACATGGCTGTTATCTACATATGTGGAAAGAAAACAACAACAAAATGATTGAGTTGTTTTTTTAGTCCATGTGGACATAAATTACAAGTTGTTGGAGTGCCATGTCATATTCACCAATAAATCCACATCACATGCATATGACTTATATGTGATTACAAAATGACACGATCAAATTATAGTATATATAATGGACATTTCAATTTTGCCACATCACCACAAGTTGTTTATTATGTGCGTAATGTCATGTCATGTCATAGTTGTTGTTTAGTTGTTCTACCAACTTTACTAGACATAAAAAAACGAACACATGCCCATAACAAGGTAAACAACCATTTCAAAAACATAATATATTCTTGGATGAGTAAAATTCATTAAATGTTATGTTAGATGTTTAAAAAATATGAAATTTCATTCATTAGTTATAAGATTGACTGGATTACAACTACAAATATTGCCATGTAAAGTGAATAGTTGTAAATCTAGTTTATAGTTTTTTTTTGAGTTGTTTAAGACCACTAGTTATTTATGTTATGGTTGTGTACGACAACAATTCTTCTACTGATTTTGCAACACACTTCAAATCTATTGTTGTATAGTTCAAGTTCATCCTAATAGTAAGAGTCAAAACATATTTTAATTTGTTTTTGCACAACCTATCTAGTTCAAAAAATTCATGCTTTATTACAATGTTTGAATATTTACAAAATTCTATTGAACTAAATTTTAGTACTAGTGACATTAACTATGTTTGTGGTTTGTTTGTGGAGCTTGAAGTGCCAAAATCAAATGCACTTGAAAAACAAATTAATGATGTAATATGGCAGACCTTGAATGTGTCAAAACGCAAATGAGCAATTGGCTTGGGGAGGTGACAATATAGAAGCAAAACATTGAAATATTTTTCATTTCCCTATAAAGTCTTGATAGAGGTGAAGCTGGTAAAGAAGACAACAATTCAAAATTGTGTGCATGTAGAAGTTGCAAGATGTTTTCATGCTATTGTTGTCAAGCAATTACAAAGACTGTCAAAATTAGGTTCATTTCCAACACCATCCAAATATGGAAGTGAAGGAAGTCATAGACTATTGAATGATAAGAAGAAAGAAAAAGACCTTGGTTTTAAGAGTGTAAAAGAAGTCAAGGTAAGAAGAACCAATAGGAAGGCAAATGCTGACAATCCATTCTTATTATTGGATACAAATCTATCCTTGAATTCATAACAAGAAAGAAGATGTATTGATGCCTATTATCTACATGTGGAAGTGGCAAATGTAATTGATCTCTATAAATAATACTAATTATTTTATGTTTTAAAAGAGTCCAAAGTTTGAACCAAACATCTAGAGGAAGAGCCAAAAGATCAACATCATTAATATTACATAGTTGAGGCAAGTTCCTTCCTTGACTTAAATATTTTTTCAAATTTATTTTTTGTTGGACTTTGTTATATAGGTTTCATTTTGAAAATACTTGGTGTTCCTAAATAACACACATTGTTGGACCACAAGTGTGTTGAAACACTTGTTCTACTAGAGCAATAAATATTCTTGGTGGAGGTTGTTTAACATGAAATTTCATGAAGAATTTCTTAGAATTTGAAACACCCAAGTGGTTGATCCAAAACCAACTAATTGACCTAATCTAACTAGGTATGTGGCTTTCAAACTAAAATAATATGTCCTTAATAAGTTTTTGAATGGTAACTCTAGTGTAGATTTTTGTGCAAGTTACAAAGGGGTTTCAAGAGCCTAGCACTTTAAGAGAGCGTTGGTGCTTTCAAGATCGACAACAAGCTTAAGTGGTACTCCAAGTACTTTTGCAAACTCTTATACTCATTTGAACTCCAAGTAAGTGCACAACTTGTTCATGACTTAACTTGAAGTTTCTTTTAAGTTTATTGTCTTTATATAGATGGCATCAATATTAATTAAGTAAAAGGGTACTTCGTGAAAACAAATGTGTTTGCTTGGTACAATAGACCCCTATTTGATAAGCATATGTTAAGCAATCTAGTTACTTATTTGCTTATATTAAACAACAATAATGCTTACGTCAATCATTGTAATGGCCCATGTGCTTCCCAAAAGGAATTTTCACTTTTTCCAAGGTCATAAGTTTTTGACCATTTTGTGAAAGCAATTGTATGTGCTTGATGAGGGCTCCATGTGCTTGATAAGGAAGGCCTCATTTGCTAAATAGTCCATTAAGCAACTTGGCTACTTAACTTTTTAATTAAACAACCTTATTGCTTACATACTTGATTACGGCTGGATCCACGTGTTTCTTTGAAGGACTACTCATTTTTAAGCACGATAAGTAGAACTTATTAATGATTCAAATCCCTTCTTTAAATTGTTTTTTCCCTTAAACATGGTGTTGGAAATACAATTCACTATTGACACAATGTTTGAATACAAGTTGTTTAAAATCCTCAAGACCAATTTATGGCAAGACTAGGGTACATGTCCTTATTTGCTTACCTATGTTAGTGGGTTTTTATGTGTTGCTTATCACAAGTCTAAAGTTCTATCGTGAGCTATTTAAATCAATGATCTAATAGTAGTGTTGCAATTCAAGCTACGGGTCATGGGGAAGGAAGGTATTGAAAAAAAGCCAACTCAAAAGAGGGATATTAACAATGAGTATCCCAAATGGCCATGGGTGGATTACAAGTTCCAAGATGTCAATTTTTTTTTAGATGTCAGGAAATTATTAGCTGAAAGGGATCAATCTTAAAGGGGAGATCACTAATGTGCATGTAATAATTGTTGACATTACTCACATATTTAGCAATGTGAATAAGTTTAAAACCACAAACCCATTTTTATCTAGCATAGAAAGTAGTGAGAAAAATTCTATTGGAATATACATGGCATTAACCATATCACAAACAATGAATTGTATCCTTGGTTAGTTAAGGGTTGGATTGCAAAACATAATGGGCATAAAGTAAACTGGGCAACAACAACAACAACTCCTGCTCAAGAAAAAAATAGATGGCAAAACTCAAGTTCATTACCAAAAGCCCATATAGCAGGAAAATTGGAATGTTGTTATGGATCTCAGAGGCTAAGAAGATATGACCTTCCCAATGCTTAGGATCTACTTTTGGAATTAGATCCTGGAATGTCAAGATCTGGGGGTGAAGGGGATCTTCCCACAAGGCCTACATCAAAAGATGAGATCATGGCTATGGAGAAGTTACTAGAATTCAAGCATGATATGAAAAAGATTGATAAGGCACAACTGAAAATTTTGGAAAAGAAGAAACAAGAGCTTAAGGAACGATTAGTAGGTTTGTGTTATAGTATGGAAGATTGGAAAGTATAATATGTCAAAGTTCAAAATAACATGCATGAAGTTCATGCGTCAATTTTCAAGGTCAAAGGATAACAAAACGAACTACAAAACAAGGTGATACTTTTTAATCCAATTTTTAGGTTTAAATATTTCATTGACTATCCTTTTCTTTCAATGTTGTTTCCACCATCATGCTTCAAGTCATCAAATACGCTTATATAACAACTATTTCAAATAACTATTGATGCAATTACTATTTGGTTTTTTTTTTTGGCAATATGTACATCTGTCATTTCATTTCATGCTTTTGTTTATTAGGTGTAGGATGTTATAGCCAACTTGGATCTGCCTCAACCAAGCAACAAATTAGTAGACTCCAAAGAAAAAACAAAGGCATGTCAAGAAGGGGAGTTGGATCTTTTGAAATTGGAAAGGCAGTTAGACAAATTGAAGACTTTGGTGGAAGATAAACAACAAATGGCTATTCAAGGACAAGCATTGTTCAATGAAGCAAATAATGATTGTCGAATTCTAGAACAGGAATTAGACAAATGTCTACTACAATTGCTTCAATCACAAAAAGAGTTGGAAAATATTCAAATCTAATGAAATGAAATGAAAGGAGGCATTGGGATGATGTTTAGGCTTAAGCCCATTATGCTCTTCGACAACCCTTGTGAGGAATGAAGGACTTTCATCATTTTCAAACCATGCGATTATTGCAATGAAGGGTTTCATTGCATAGATGTTGTTGTCACATCTTGTAAACACACATTCTATCCTTTTTGCCTTGGTGCAATGTTGAAGCAATCTAACAAATGTTGCATCTGCAATGTGAAGTTTCATCCCAACTAGTGGACAAGTTGGGGATTTTGAAAACTTGATGAGGACTTAGTTGAATTTGCAAAACAAATGAAACTTGCCAAAGTTCAGCATGACAAAATGCTAAAAGTTAAAGAAACAATAACAATTAAATAATATTTGAGTCCAACAAGTGCATGCCATTCACCTTGGTTGGTCTTACCAAGCAAGGGTGGTTGTGTGTTTTTAGATTTCCATGCTATAGATTTTTGCTTATGTTCTCTACTACAAAAAATTTGTCCATGTGATTTTTGTTGCAGAAACATTAGAAAAGAAACAAATAAAGTTTGGTGACACAAGTTCCATGGGGGTGTTCTTTTACAAGGCACAAAGTGACAACACCCATGCATCAAATTTTGTGTTGTTTCACCCACTAAATCCACAACAAATGTAATGCCACCCCTTGGTATGCTAGGTGCGATTAATGCTAATGATGACAAAACAACAATAGTAAATAATCCAAACTTTCCTATTCCTTTGAAGTGGAAAGGGATGTTACTAGGACCTTCAATGAAGAGGAGTATGTTTCTGGACTCATGTGAAAGCCATGAATCAACATGTGGGATGAAAGGACTAGCCACAAACCTTACAAAAAATGTTGAATCAAGTATATTCCCTTATTTCGGTCCATATTGGAACATTTGTGGTTGTTCTTTGATTCCAACATTTTTTTTATTATTTGTGAACTGATGTAACTAATGTTTGCATTGCATTTTGCAAGTAATGCTAACATGGCTAATGTTGGGAAGAAAAAAAATGGGAATGTTATTCTTAACTCTTTAAGAACTTGTGAAGAAGACCCTCCAGAGCAACACAACCCAACTATCAAGCAAGATGCCACAACAATTGTAATTAGCAGCTTACCCATGGAATTGCTAATTAGTTCATAAGAAAAGACGATTGCCATTTCTAAATAGTTATTAAATCAGTTGCTTCATGGACAAAAGTTCATCTAATATGCATGCCCAAATAAGAATCGAACTACTTATTATCATAATTAGCGACACTTAACCCTTTTAACAAAATGCCATTATGATGGTTATTTACCCTTTGAAAAAGATATTTTGCATGACCACTACCATAGTACCTCGGCCATTTCAACACATGTCCATCAAATAATTAATTAATTTTGAAACTTCATTTCAACAAATGAAATGTTCCTAAAATGGGTACATTCACAGTATAATGTGCCAAGGATTGTGTTGATTGTCTTTAATTTCTACATTTTTCAACTTTGAAAAATTGTTATAAAAGTTTGAAAAATCAATTTTTAATTAGGTTTATTGCACCATGTTTTATTATTAATGAAATTTCATCCCAAAGAATTTTGTGCGATTCCCAATTGTTTTAATGGTCATAAAATAGTGGAAAGTCTATAGTTGAATATTACTTTTCATTTTGCTCATCCTTAATCCTATGCTAAATTTAACCATTCATGCTCCAAATGATTTTAACTTTTGCAAATTTCTTATTTTGGGCCATTTTAAAAATTAATGTGAAAAGGTTGAAATTAAATACATACTTTTGAAAATAATTGTGGAAACAAGGAATTAGATTTAGACTGAGCAAGGAAATAAATGTGCTACACCCTTCTAGGCTTTTCATGTTGTAGTAATGTAATCCTGTAATTTTGTAATAATGTTTTCAAAACTTAAAATACAATGGACTTTACTCTTCATGATTAAAATTAGGGGACAAGATATTCAAAATAACCAAAACAATGTGACATACTTCATGAATATCTTTATCCCTTCAACTATAAAAAGGAAGATGACTAATATAATTTTGAGTCAGAATTTGGTTCAAGATCCATCACAATTTACATAGTATACACCAAAACTTACATTTTTATAAAATTGATCACTTTCATTATATTATAAAGTCCATTGATCCTAAAAGGAGCCAACAACATAGGCTCCTTGGTGAACATATGACATTGCTCAAACACAATGTTTAGGAAAAAAATTAATTTAATTTAATTATGTTTTTAAAGTTCAATAAATATTCATTTAAGGTTTTTAGACATGTCCACATTTATTAAATTATTTTCAAATTTATCCATATGCTAATTCAATATATGAAAAAAATCCCCATACAAATACAACACACAATTTCAACATTATTTTAATTTATGAGTCTTGCAAACATGTAAAAGAAGGATTTATTATGCATGAAGTGGTTCCTTAAAGAGAGAACACATGTCCGTCCAATCTAGAACTACATTAAACTTTCCAAATTGCCAAGACCTCCAATGTCCATCTCCTAAATCAAGACATTTTTGTGTACCATGATTATGGGTGTTCATAATTCCCTAAAACCTTAACCTATAATTGGGAAATCCAAAATCATGTTTTTATAACTTTTATCAAGGCATTTCCAAGGTCATATCAAGTTAATCTTTGGATCAAGGTTTGAATGACAAATCTTATTCAAATTGTGAATATTCTTCATTTTTAGAAAGGATTTGAAAAATATCATATTAAGTTTTAGGTTTCCATTTTCAAAACAAAATTTACATACTTGGTGTTATTATGATTGGAGAGCCCATTCTAGTTCAATTCGTGGAGTTAGAAGCCTTTGGCCATTTGAAAGGTTGAAAACCAAATTGTCAAAATGATTTGTGACCACTTAATCATCTAACAAAAGGGCCAAATCAACTTTAATTGATATTTGTTTAGAAATTTATGTCCAAGAGGTAGAGGTTTGCCTTTCAAATCTTTTTATTTGGAAGTGAAATGAACAACCATAATATATTTTTTCCTTTATTGATTTTGTAAAAAAAAAGCTCTAGCTAAACAAATCACAAAAAAAAAATGACGGGTGCAATCATACTAACATGTACCATTGGCAATTGTAACCACTATTTAACTTTTTGAATTTTGAATTGTAAAAAAAATAAAAATTATAGATACAATAAATTTTTTACAAAATTTTATTTTGAATACATTATGTACACATCATAAAAATTTGAAATCAATCTAATGAGTGAAAAATACGTATTTACACTTTTAAGGACTTACATAACCATCATTTAAAAACAATTTTGACACTAAAAGCACAATTTGAAAAAAAAATTCTAACATATTTTTGGATATTTTTAATATACACCTTAACATAATTGTATCAAGAAAACTTATAAGGTTTTTAATTTTTGTTGAAAGAAATATAAAAAAGATTTAAAAGAATATTTTTCAAAAAAACAATGAAAAAACAATGGTCTAAGGGAGCACATGTGGCTCCTTATAACATGGTTAGACCTTGACTTCTCGTCTAAACTTACATTCCTCAAGCAAAAAACGTATCTAAACCTAAAAAAACACCCACACACACATTTAATTCAATCTTATGTGACATTGATCTATTTATTATATAAATTTTTAAAAATCAATTACAAAAACATCTTGAGGTGCATAATTGATGAGTTTGTTTAGTGCATTTTGGGAATTATGTCCAAAATTGTGTAGTACATAATGTCCTTGTAAATTGGATTTCAAATATTTTTCCATGAAAATTTTTCATTTTTTTTATATATTTAAAGTCATTGGTGAATGTAGGTGTCCCATTTCATCATTTTCAGACATAAATTGAAGTGCACTATAATTAAAATTTTGAAAAATGTTGCTAAAATGTACTTTGTGACATTTTTGTGTGTTCCACCTTAGTTTGTAATGCAATTTTGTGTGTTCCAAGTGTGATTTTGGAGTTAAGGGTTACACCTTTTACTGCATAATTGCTCCCATGGAGGAGTTTGTTGGGTTGTTGACCTACTTGGTAGTTCCTAAAATTATTAAACACCATCAAGTGTGTGGGAAGTTCTACTTACATTAAACCAGTGTTGTTGCTCCACACACAAATGACTTTTAATTTTCTTGTTACACTTCTTGGGTTGTTGTTACTAGTAATAGCAAAAATGTGTGTCAAAATCAATTTCAAGGCTTGGCAAGTCGCCATTCAAGCTCTTATACCATGTCAATGTTTATTAGGCCTTTTTTTCTTTAGGGAAAAGGTGTAGGAGGACCATTTGTGGCTTCTCTATAGGAAAGATTGGGTGGGCCCATGTTGGGCTTGGCAAGTGTCTTGCTAATGAAACAACAATCCATTGTGTTAGATCATGTGAACCTAATTTGGGTGAACAACCAACTTTTAAAATGAGCAACAAGATGGAATGTTCAACTAAATGTAGCTTCCAAATGGAAGTAGGTTCAAAACTTGGAGTGAGTTCAAAAGAATGAAATCATACTCCTACATGAAGTGGAAGCGTGTGGGAATCACAAGGAAATACTCCCAAAGCTCCCAAGTTCTACTCCCATTTTAAAAGATGGGACTCACAAGGTGTTTTGAATCTTGGGATCAAGTTTTGAAAATCAAATCTTGTAAAAAATGAAACCTTTTTAAACCAATGAAGAGTTCTTAAAAATTATTACAATATAATCATGTTATATTTTCAACACAAAGGTCGTGAATGCAAGTCATATGGCCAATAGAAAGGTCAAGGGTGAAATTGACCAATTATTTGTCATTTTAAAAAATCAATTCATGTAAGAGAATTTTCTATGATGTTAGAAAGATATTTTTGAGGGCTACAACTTTTCTATTTCCTTATTGTTGTATTTAAACTATAAGGAAATATAAACTGACGTGTTTTTTAAGGATAAAATTTTAGCATGTTTGAAAAGTGACTTCCATGTTTGGGTTAGGGTTCATAGGAGGATGATAATGCCAACTTTAAAAGTTTAATCCACATGTGTTTCCATGATTTTAAGAAAAATGCAATTAAATGTATTTATAGAACGATTATTTTTGAACAAAAGTAAACATTTCAAGTTTTTTTTCAAAAAAATTGAATTGTTTGAAACCCTCAATGATATTTTATACATAAAATTTATCAAACATAATTTCTTCAACATCGTTCTAAATACAATAATTTAAATCCACAATGTATACAAGTAATCCCAGACAATGCATGTCCAATCTTCATGAAAATGTGACCTTGTTTTCTCATGCACAACCAAAAAATATTTTTCTTTGAAAAATTTCTTCAAATTATGTAATTTTAGTGATAAAAAACATATTCAAATATTTTAAAAATATTATAATTTGGATAACCAAATTAAAAGATAGATTCAATTTTTTGTCAATACCAAGCCATCATAATCATTTATAAATGGCCATAAAAAAATTCAGTATTAATGGTTTAGTTTATGCAAAACAAAGATCCAACAAGCTATAAACTTATATATCAAAAGAATTGTAAGTAAATACACTTGCAAACATGTACAAATAGAGTCTACTTTTATCAAAACACCACATCTCTTTGTATTCCAAAACTTTTCCCAAATACTTTTTCTTCTAACCTTTGCCAAAATTAATGTAGAAAGAATATGGAATGAAAAAGGTTCCCCACCACCCATAAACACATGGGTTTCCTCATCCTCTCCTAGATTTTCTCACCATATTTTTCCAAAGTCCATTTACTAACTAGCTTTCTAAAAAACAATCTTCTCCTAAATCAATGGAAATAATTTCCACCTATTCACCTTTTGGACGTTCAATCATTACAATTTTTTTTTAAATAATGAAAATGATCAATTATCCTACTAAAATAATGAAGGTAATTTTCAAGCACTCGTACCTATTTCTAATAAATTGGAATTACTAGATTATCACAATGATATTTTCCATGATAATTATATTCTCAAATTAAAATTTGATTATATGTCTACCCTATAGGTAATTTATACACAATAAATAAAATTTAAACAATTATTTAATACTCTAAAGTATCTCCTTTAAATAATTATAGCTAATTTAACACATCCTATGAAATGTGGCTACTTCCCAAACTATTGTTTCTTGCCCTTGAAGTTGTTGACTACATTTTTGGTTACCACATTGCATTCGAAAAAAAAAAGGAGACTTAACATACTTATTATCTAAGGACAACATTTGGATATATTCATATTCATGCTATTGAAAGCTCTTCATTTTTTCAAAAAAAAATTATTTCAACAATATTTAATGCTAATTATCAATCAAAGGTGCAATAGTTCTCATTGAAATGTTTTTGACAATAAAATCATAACAAAGTAAACTTCATAGAGAATGAAGGAGGTTTGCAAAAGGAAACATATACACATGCTAGATTCACATAGACAAAAAAATACATATGGATCAAGGTCATTTTTATCAATGAATGTTATACCATCCATGTTGTGAAATTTTGTCCATGTCATTGAATTTATTCCATGTGATGCATTTCATATCCATGTTGTCAATGCCATTGAGATTGTGATTTTCAATTAGGAAATTCATTGTCATCCATGTCGTAGATATTAAATTTCATGAAACATAAGTTCATTTGTTAAAGATGGTTTATCCCATCAATCCATTAAAAAAAAGAATTTTGTGGTCAATTCCATTTATGACTAATGTTTCATGTATTTGCCATATTGTTGATGTTTATTTGAACTCCTTTTGTTTCATTTGGATGTTGTCAAAGTTCATTTTTTGGCAACTTTTCTTTCTTCTTTTGTCCCAAATTTTCTCTTCTTCATTCTATCACTCCACCTATTTTTTCCTTTTTCCATCCCAAAGTACTTCTCTTTAAAAATAGATTACATGGATGCAAAAAATACATCCTTATTACATGTGCCAAGAAAGCCAATGATGAAAAATGTGAATTTTGATTCATCGTAAATGATTCTATTTTATGTTTTGTGTGTGTTTTTAGGGATCCCCCCCAAAAAGAACCCTAGGCTAAGGAGGAAATCCTCCTATTTATATGTTCTTGGGTTCCCACAAAATTTCATTTATGTACATGAAGGTTCCCATATTTGTGGGTTCTAATGAGGTTCAAAAATACCCTTTAGCTTTTGGCCTCAAATGGCCCTCTTTCAAGAAAACACACAAAATGCAAAAACCTTGCTTACAACATAAAGTAAGGGTCACATAATAGGTAGGGCATTTGGAACTAGAATTTTTTTAAAGATGGATGCTTTCAATCGACTAGAGGGTACCAACTAGTGGTGTGCGTAAGTGTGAGTAATCATATATACACTATGAGAAAAAAAGGCGTTTTGCAACTAGCTTGCAATTAAAATTTAAAATTGTGATGACCATTTGCAACTCATTACATTTTTACACCTATGAGTGTTTTTAGACAAGTTGCATTAGTTGAAAAGGAGTTGTTGCAATTAAATTGTATATACAATCACACTCTAGTGCAATTCATTGCAATTTAGTTGCAACAACTCCTTTTCAACTAATGCAACTCTTCTATGACTACAACCATAACATTGTGCATTAATGTCACTTTTCATCCATTCATCAAAATTTAACGTGTGGCATTATGATGATATTTTGGTGATTTTTTTGAAATATTGATATCCATCGTCCATTATGATTATTCATTTTAGATGGTCTTAAATTATGACATGTGGCACAATCAAAAGTTCCCATGTCGCATATTAATTGAATTTTGAAAACATATATATGTATACAAATACCTAAGTAGGTCAATACATATCCATAGGTAGGTAAGTTGGTAGCTCCTATATACCAACCTATGTACTTACCTACTTACTTAGGTAGGCATGTAGGTAGGAAAGTAAAAGGGTAGGTGAACTAAAAAGTAGCCACATAATTTTTAAAATTTTGTTTTGTGTTTTGCTTTTAGGGTTAAGCTTTATGAACTCATCCCAACATGGCACATGTATTTTAATGTGAGAATACAAGAAAAGACAACTCCTTTATATAGTTTGTGAGATGAGATGGTGAAAACAAAGCATATAGGTTGAATATTTTAATTGCACCCTAGTTGCAATTGAGTTGCAACTACAAAAAACATGTTTAATTTTAATTTTGTAATTAATCTGAATTTTATAATGAATTATCTGACATAATTATTTGAATTATTTGATATAATTCAGATAATTAGTTAGTTAAATAATTCAGATAACTAATTATCAAAATAAATGTCAGATAATTAATTATCAAAGTAAATATCAGATAATTAATTATTGAAATAACTATCAGATAATTAATTACCAAAATAACTATGAGATAATTAATGATCTAAATTCAAATAAAACTCAGTAATTACTCACCTAAACAAAAAAAAATTAATATGCAAACTATTTGAATTAACTAATCAAATTTAAATAATTAGTTGGTTAGTAAAATTTGATAATCATTTGTTAGATAATTAATTATCTGAGTTTTGATATGTATTTATCTATTATCTAAATTAACTAATAAAGTACTATTTAAATTAGATTACTAAAATTCATATGAATAGTTTAATATTAAATTTAACTAATTGGTTCATAGCAATTAATTATATTACATATTAATTACTAATTAATAAATAATTTACAATAATTTATTATGAAATAATAAATAATAAACATGAATTTTAGTAGAAGACATTGAAGTATATAAAGACATATCCATATGTCCACCCTTATTGAATGTTTAATAGAATATACACATTTCCTTTAATTTCAAAAATTGTTTGAATTAGATTGATTAATTTAGATTAATGGCTAATTATTTAATTTAGCTTTTAGTTCATAGTAATTTTAAATGAATATTTGATAAATTATTTTTTAATATTAAATATTAAACATGCAACAAGATGCAACCCTTGTGTTGCCAAGGAGCTATCCACAATTAAACAAATCGACTATTATCAACTTCGCACTTGCTCATGTAACCTAGAAAAGTTTTAGGTGTGTAACCTTGAACACCTTGATGTACCTTGGATATAAATATTTTAAATATAATTTATGTAACAGTGGGATCCAATTTGAGGTTTACAAATTCACACTTTATATGGATAATGAATTGATAATATTTTATTAGTGGCCAAGTAATGACACCATAATGGTCATCCAATTGTAAAAAAATGCTAATATTGTGGCCATGTAGTGGCATAGTTGTGACATAATAGTGGGCAATTAGTAATACAATAATGGTAACTTAGTAGCAACATAATGGCCAACCAACTACATGAATAGATTTCATAGTTGAAAACCGATTACAAAGTTTATACTTCATGGATGGTGGGAATGTAGACATATGATGTTATTGCACACATGAAAGTTATAGGCTAATTGTAGAAAAGTTGTTCAATGTGTAGCTCATTTTTAAAAGTCCTAACTTAGTTGCATGTTACAACTACAATGCAATTCCTCAAAAAATTTAACATAATTGATTACATGCAAAAATATGATGTGTATAAATTATCATATATGAAACACATTTAAAATTACAATGTAACTATCGAAAAATTAACATATTTTTTAAAATGATTTTTTAATTATTAAATCATTATATAAAATGTAGTTGCATAGGAATTGCATTATGGAGGATGTAGTTGCAACACATTGTACTTGAATGAGTTTTGAACTTTAGTTGCCAAACATTGTGATATTCATAGACACAATTTCTCATAATGATACGACATGTAAATGTTGTGTAAATGTAAATCATTTACACTGACAAGTCAGATTTCTTTACACTTATATTATTGCCATGTTAAAAAAATAATTACACACACACAAGGCCAATGTAAATATTTGTCAAATGCATTTACATAGCTTCATGTAAATGTTTTGGGGTGTGTAAGTGTATATATTATATACCTTTAATGACCATATCTTCTTGCAAATCCATATTAATTAATTATGGGTGCATCCCAAAGTTTTATTTTATTTTATTTTGCAATTCACCACTTTGATTGGTCCTTCATAAAAAATCATGGTACTTTTGTATTCCCCAAACATTAGCATTTTCTACCAATATGGGATTATGGTGGTGTTTTTCCAAGAAATATCTTGAATGCACATTTTGACACACCTCATTGCTCAAATACAATTTGTATTACTAATATTATTTTTATGAGTAGTATTCAATAATAACTTTTATTATTAAGTATTACTTATTGTAAGCTTTATAGAAGTTCAAGTGTTTATTTTCTTATAATTGTCATTCATATTAATTAGTTTAGTTAATTGTGGTGCATCCCAAAGCACAATTTTTTTATGGTTTTTCTTTTGCAATGGGCCATTTGCTCAACCTTTCACCAAAAACATTGTGAAATCTCCCCCTCCCCAAATAAAAATTATATTTTTTATATTGTTTTACATTTACGCTATTTTACACAACCTTGTAAAATCATATAAATGTATTTTTTTACACTTACACATTTTACATGGCCACATAAAACCATATAAATGTTTAATTTACAGTTACATTATTTTACATGGACACATAAAATCATAGAAGTGTATTTATTTTTACATTTACATTGATTTACATGGCATAAAATAAATTTACATGACATGTTTCGTGTTGTACATTTGCACTTACACTTGCATGAATGTAGATGAATTTTAGACACTTGAACAAAATCTAAGTCTTAAACCATCACTCTTTGGTGAAATTATACCAAACCCCTTCTAGGTTTCAACGTGGTTTTTAGGGTTGATGATTGTGATTTTCAAAAAATCAAACACACAATTTTGATATATAATTATGGTTAAAAAAAAAAACCCCTATTTTGATATATAACCATAGTCGTTTTTTTGTTTTTGAGGAAGTCAAATAATCACTCAAAAATCCACTAGTCATTTCATAAACCTAACAATTCTTTGAAGTTTTTGAAATAATTGGGATTGATTTTGATTTTTCAAATATTTGGAACCAAAAGTTCTTCAATTCTAAATGTATTCAAATACCTCAAACCAATTGTTTCTTTGATTCTGATTTTTAAAATATGTAGAATCAACAATTATTTTTAAAGATCAAATACCCACCCAAAACTAGTACCAACTACCGACAACAATGGTTCAAGGATTGAAAAATAAGCCCCTCTTGTATGTATATCCATTTTTAATCTCTTCTATTTATCTATTAAGCAAGGTTGTTTGTGTCACATTCAAATCTCCCAAACTATGGTGCCCTTTGTCATGCTCTTGGTACCATTGGAAAGCCCTTCATGAGTAAGGGTGCACTAACATTAATTGTTATTGTTTAAACCCGTGGTGCAAGTGTTATTGAATATTAAACAAATTTTGTCAAAAAATTCAACAAAATCAAAAATAAATATTTAAAAAAAATTGGAAGAAGCTCTTGGGTATTGTTGGAAAGGCCTTGACAACTGGATTTCATGGAGGTGATTTTGTAGGTTTTTAGACCTAAGGTGGTGGCGATAGTGAATTTTGAATCATTTTTTTATTGGAAATTAATTTAATATTTAAATATTTTTCTCACAATTGAGTTCTATTGTCAAGGGTCGTAATCACACTTGGACCAACTGCACAAGCCACACTAGTTTATATTATAGGGTTTAGGGTTAGGGTTTAGCTTTTATTAAATAGTGTAGTTTGGAAGGTACTCTATTTTCTCAGTATGGAATCTTCTAAATAAAATAATTATTCCACAACTCAATGGTAGTACAAATTTAAAAAAAAAAATATTTTAATTTTTTTTAAAACAATTTAATTTTAAATTTTTTTATAAATTTTTTTTAAAAAATTAAAATTTTAAAAATGTTGAAATAGTAAGTACAAAAAGATGAGTTCAGGCTATAAATATTTCAAAAAATGAAAATCACTAGTCATTTACAGGTAGCCGTTAGCAGTTCTGACGGCTGCAGCACAGCACCGTTAACCGGCTGACCATTTATATACCCTCCGAACTTAGCGCCGTTTTTGCAGTGCGTAGACTGTGGTGGACTCCAGACAAGCCTCCTCCGGCGCAGTCTTGGGCGGGTATTAGTAACAGGAACAGACCCGGGCCGGAGGTCATCAGGGCGGTTCTTATGTTTCATATCCACAGTTCAAAAAAGAAACCAAAGACCCGGCTTTGGGTTGCATTAGCAGCCACAGAGAGTTCTCAAAACAATTGAAAAAATCAGATAACCGACCACAGAACCGTCAATTCCTACCCGTTCCTTCATGAAAACCGCAGGTTGTCTGAGGGTTTGTGGAATGTCTGGGACCCAGGGATTGTTTTTGCACGGATTGTTCCAAAGATACGGAACCGACGGTTCTATATTGTAAACTATTATTGATTGAGCCCCGGGGAGCAGAGCGGTTGTTTAAAAAAAAAACCCCAAATGACTGCACACAACGCTGATCCGGAGGTCAGACACTCCCGCTAGATTTAGTTAGTTGGTAGAATAGTTGACATTTGGCGGGAACAAGCCGAAAATATGCCCAAATTTGGCCGGAAGGAAACGCCACCACAAACCTGAAATTTTTGAATTTCTGGTTTCTTCGTACGGTAGAAGCTCCGCGGTCGGGATCGCCGTTCTCCCTTGCGACTCCATTTCCGCTTTCTCTCAATTCCCTTTCGGTTTCTCTCGCTCGCGCAATTTGCGATTCTTCTCTACTCCTCATCGTCCCAGATTCCTTTTCTAGTAAACCTTTCGTGCGTGTGCTTGGACTGTGTGTGTGTGTGTGTGGTGTGTGTACTCTGTGTCTGCAGAGTCTTTGATTGTTGTGTGGCCTGCTTTGAAGCTCTTTTCTGTTTTGGTTTTTGATTTCGTGTCTGGCTCTTTGAGAAATCGTATATGCGTCGAGGAAGACGCGGGACGGCGGATTAGTGTGGGGGGGAAAATACAGAAAGCCGGGTATGATGACGCCTAAGCAGCAGCAGCAAATTCTAGGGTTTCATACTCCGCGAGTTCGTGGAACTCCTTTGTCGTGTCAAGGAGGGATGATGGCGTCGCGAGTGCCTAAGAACGGCGACGATGCCAAGGTGCGTGTAGTGGTGCGGGTGCGGCCTTATTTGGATGTGGAGCTCCGGAGTGATGATGAGTTGGTACCGTGTGCGGAGATTCTGAAGAGCTGGGATGGGGAAGACATGCTGCGAATCTCTGATAAGAAAACCAGGTCGGCTTGTTTATCAGGCACATTTTTGCTGGTTGCAGGTTGTGTTAGTTTCTTGTTCAATTGGTTACTGGGCGTGTCTTCTTGTCTTTGTCTTTTGGTCGCAATTATGTTGATAAAAAAATGCGGCTGCCAGTTTGTGTTGATAAAATGTATAAGCAAATTTGTATGTGTCTGTACTGTGCAAGTACTGAAGTGTGAATTGCAATGAAGCCAATGTGATGTGTTTCCTGGGAGGACAGCATTTTGTTCTGGACTCTGCAGCTTTGTAGGATGGTTGCTGCAGTTTGCTGTCAGACCAGGAAAACACAACAAACATGCAATTAGGATGTAGTGCTTGTATCTGAAGGGAGTTCACATTGTTGAACTGAAACGAGGCTTTGTGGAAGATGTGCATTCACACAGAGCCATATAAACTTGATGCTTGTTATGATGAGAAGGATAGCATTGCAACAACAAACATGCAAACACAACAAACATGCATTAGGAATTAGTGCATTGATATGAAGACAGTTCACATTGTGGAACTGACATTAGGCCTTGTGGAAAGATGTGCAGTCGCACAGAGTCATACAAACTTGATGCTTGTTATGATGAGAAGGAGAGCATTGCAACCATCTTTGCAGCTGAAGTGGAACCAATTCTGCCTACAATATTTCGTGGATTCAATGCCACTATATTTGCTTATGGTGCAACTGGAAGTGGCAAAACACATACCATGGAGGTTTGCTTCTTCCCTGTAATTTTTTTTGACCTTCATTGATTTCAGACTAATTTGTTTACCAAAGGACTTAACAAAGGCTTATTTTTCTGTTCAGGGTGGTGTGAATCAGCCTGGACTTATGCCTTTGGCACTGGAGAGAATTGTGGAGATGGCTGAAGTCAGGGGGAGCAAAGTAGAAGTATCCTTCTTTGAGGTGTACATGGATCGCTGCTATGACCTTTTGGAACCCAAAGAGGCAGATATTACGGTTCTTGATGATGGACATGGACGCATTCAATTGCGTGGTTTGGCTCAGGTAATCTGTACACTCCTTATCTGTCTGTTAGCTCTTTGCTGGAATGAGTATCATTCTGCATATGGTAACATCCATTCTATCAGACATGAAGGTCACATGGTGTCAGCTCTGGTCATGGTCCTCATTTTTGTACAAAGAAGAATGCCCAACAAAATGTATCATCAAGTGGCTTGAAGGAAAATCTTATATGGAATCTGGATTGCCTGATGTCAAACCTTTTGTATTGGATCATGCACTTCTGAGGAGTTATGCTCAAATGCAAAGTCTTGCAGAAATGCCAGTATCTGTATTATAGGAGGGTCTGATTGTGGTAACATGGCCTTAGATTTCTTGTTTGTGTTGTGAAGAAACCAGGTTTGAAGTTGACATGAAATGTGACAATTTGTTGATCAATAAAGAAAACTGAAGTCAGTAGCAGGTGGTTCCATAGCATGTGAAGCATAAGTTACTCTGGTACTCTACATGGCATATCATGTAGTTGGGAGTGCAAGAAGATTGACTGGGTGTAGCTGGTAACAGGTACAAATAGACAATATTGAAGATTTTCATGATTTATTTCAAGATGGGTGCACACGGCGCCGGAGTGGTCACACAGGCCTCAATGATGTGTCAAGCCGAAGCCATTCCATACTATCGGTGATAGTAACTAGCAATGATATGGACAACCCCAACACAGAATTCTGTGGAAAGCTAAACTTGATTGATCTTGCTGGTAACTCCAACCTGTTGATTTCTTCACCCAAGAGGCACTGATAGGACTTTTGAATTGTCTGGTGGTCCTTTGATCCTGCAAACATTGTGGAATATTGGAGAGAAGGTGTCATATCTTTGTCCTATCTTTGCAAATACTTGAAGCGACCTTTCTGGCTCATGGAAAGGTGCTGTGAGTACCTTTTTACTGGTCTAAAATCAACCCTCTAGTTGAATCAAATACTGGAAATCCAAGCTTTTGTGGTTGCCTTGCAGGAAATGAAAATAACAGGAGGAGTGGCAATGAGGGAGTTCGTCTGGCTGAAAGCACAGCCATTAATCAGTCCCTTTTTGTATTGTCCAATGTTATCAATGCTCTCAATGCAAATGAGCAATGGGTCCCCTATCGTGATTGTAAGCTCACTAGAATCCTTCAAGATTCGTTGGGGGGGACAAGCCGTGCTGTGATGGTGGCATGCTTGGTAAGCTCTCCTGTGAATTATGCTGCTCAGTTGGCTCTCATGTCAATTGTAGTGCCCTTGAAAGTGGTCAGTTTTTTCTAAATCTACCAGGAAAGGTAAAAAATTATGATTTGGTAGATTTGGCTTCTGCATTGAGATCAGATTTGGTCCTACTGTTTATTTGGCTAACCTGATATTGTGCAATGCAGAATCCAGGCAATTATCAGGAGAATTCTGCTACATTAAGCATGGCAGCAAGGTCAAGGCAGGTTGTCAATCGACTTCGCTTTGATCATGAAGAGGAAGCAAGGAAGGAGAAAATGGACATGGAGGCCAAACTGAAGGCATGGCGAGAGTCCAAGTGCAAGACTTCAGCAAAGGCTACCACAATTCGTCCTAGCCCATTGTGCCTCAAGAACCCCTTAACCCCTGCCCCTTCACGGCTTTGCTTTTTCCAATCCTCACCAGAAAGGACCATTGCAGGGAAGACTATTCCCATGTCAGGCCCTAGTTATGAAACACCACTAGCACAAATGAAAATGAATGTTGATGCCTCCTACCAAGCAAACAGGGATCCTGGTCCCAATGTCACCATTCGACAGCAATTTTCCAGCAGTATATTCTCAGGTATACAATATTCTTAGACTGTTTGTAACAAAACTTGTACCTTGCAGTCAAGTTCTGATTGTGTTGTATGATTGCTGAAAAGTGGAAGTCTGAAGAGGTATAAGATGGCTGTTGAAGCTTGTCTGGTATCATCTTGGAATAAAGATTTAGTGGCAGGGTGGATTTTAATCAGTGTAAGAACTTACAAAGGATAGTTTATAACATGATCAGTATGGAATGTCCATTTGGAGCCATGCAGACTCAGAGTAGCAACTCATTGGAAAAAACCTTGAGGTTTCTTCAAAGAGTGCTGATTCTCCATTATCTATTTGTGTTGCACCTGGTTACTTTCCATAGTGAAGTTCTAAATTATTTTTGGGGAATGGGACATGATGCAGGGGCTGATGAAGAAAAGGAGAACAATTTTGAGGCAATGTTTCCACCATTGAGCAGTGTGGTAGGGTCTCCACCATTAAGCACAAGGCTGAAGAATCTCTGTCAAAGAATGCGAGCTCTTTCACCACTCCCTTCGAATTTGAGTCGTTTGCCTGAACATGAGGAGACTGCATGCCACTCAAAATGCAAGAAACTGAGCAATTTTTCCACGCCAAATCAAGTTGCAACCTGTGAATCTTCATCACCACTGCAATTGTCTAAGGCTGTTCTCAGTGAGACCATCACACCTTCTCGTCAGAGTGTGTCTTTGCTTGATTCTGTCTGTCACACAGGAACACCATTTGAACGATTTAGCAAGGGAAACCCTACCCTTCAGGTAACCTTTTAACTCTGTATGTATCTACTTTGACAGCTAGTATGACCACAATGTTGTGTATAGGAGATGATCTGTGTACCCACTGCAAATTGAATGCTTGGCAACAAGATATATTTGATTTTCTTCATAATCTGTACTACTGTGCCAGGATTAAGTGCAGAACTTGCACACAACTGCTGGATAATTTCTGATACATTTTGAGATCAATCGTCAAGCTTTGACAAGTCTAATGCACAGTGTTCTATGTGATCTTCAGAGGACACTTGTTAAGGACTACCTGGAACTTCTTAACACAGCTGACAAGTAAGATTCTGAGTTTCTTCAGTATACTGTGAGGAGCCAATATGAAGGTGATGTATTGCCATATTGTTGTCTTATGTATCAATGTAGAAGTGCAATATTTTATTGCCAAGATCTTCAGAAAGTGACTGCATTCTAACTTGTGAATTCTTGCTCTTTATGCAGAGATGAACTTCTCCAACTCAAGGTATGTAAGCCTTGTCTGATTTTGTGCATAAATTGTGTCTTCTTCAGCTGAGCTCAGTTGTATGAAGAATAGTGTGTTGGGAATGTACTTTGCAATTGCATGACAGAACAGTTAAAATTTGTCTCTTACATGATGCCAGGGGATTGGACCAAAACGGGCAGCTGAAATCATGAGGCTCCGTGAGAATTCACCTGAGCCTCTCAAACATGTATAATTCAAGTCTGACTGTGTCATGTGTTGCTTTGAAAATTCTCTTTGCCAGTCATTTGTGGCTTAGTTTCCAACTTGTGTTGTTTCATTTGTGGAAATATGGAAGAAACCAGGCGCACTTCTTTGCTTTGCCTTGTGGTTTTCCAAGCATGTACTTTCCTCTGGTTTCGCAAATTGTGATATTTACTCTTGCTACCTGTATGCTTCTGCAGTTTGATGATTTGCAAAAGATTGGACTCAGTGAAAGACAGGCAAGCAAGCTTTCCATTTTCACATCATGTTTCTTGTAACCCAGATGAATTAATTCTGCATTAGGTAGCATCTGCTCAACAGTCACAATGAGTTCCCAAAGCAGAAGATGCATACCTAGGGTTCAGATGAATTCAAGGAGTTCTTTGTACTACAATCCTGTTTTGCAGGCCCATGCCATTTTCAACACAAATGTTGTACGACAAGTTGTATATCCACCTGCATGAAGATCCACGACCTCTTTCACTCATATGATACTTGGTATGTAGAAACAACTCCACCAGGAGGTAGACACACTGATATGTCAAAAGTTTCTTTGTAGATAAAATGTCCACACTAATGACTCATGGAAGCTTTTGGACAATCTACAACCTGTACTCAGGTTGGTCTTAGTGTAAATTACCAGACTAGGGGTTTGTACAAACTGACATGCCCTTCTTAGTGTCATTCAAGATTATGAACATTTGTTGATTACTTTTTTATTATTCTGGTGATGGTTATTTTCCAATGCCCAATTGGCATCCATCTGCTTTGAGATGGACAGGATTTACTCTCAGATGCATGCACAGGCTATGGAAATTGAAAATCTACACCATGACTTGATTTTAAAGATACGAAGGTATGAGTCACCTTAATCTTTCAGAATAGTTTGTCACCTGCTCCCCTCTCTGATGTACCAGCATGTAGTCTAATGGTGTTATACCCCAGAGCACCCAAGCATCCTTTTTGTAGAGTACATAAACAAGTGGCAAGATCCCTGTTAATCACTTTGAAAAAGCTGCAGGTAGATGTTGGAAAAGCTACACCACCAAACAAGTGGGTGTCACAGAAATAGCCAGACGGCATTGCGGGAACTTGCTTGGGCAAATTCAGTGGCAGCTTTCTCTGTGTCAGGGTCGTTGAAAAGCTGTGTCACTATTGTCTCTGGGACTGCAAATGAGTTCACTCCTTGTGCAGCCAAAGTTGTTAATTGCTCCACACTTCTGATGCTTGCCACAAGCAGCCGCATCTCACTGTTCACACCTTTGATTATTTTCTGTGA
>Ga0116228_10000730_pt1 | contig 25711 bp, 22 predicted proteins | sample S1TSphfallax_2_FD_89694 | JGI IMG/M metagenome (GOLD analysis project Ga0116228, IMG submission 89694) | Host-associated microbial communities from peat moss isolated from Minnesota, USA - S1T2_Fc - Sphagnum fallax MG | ecosystem: Host-associated > Plants > Peat moss > Unclassified | place...
GTCGAACCATAGCCGCCGCAAACGCGCCTCAAATGCTCCGGGCTCCCGCAGTGCACCCTGAGACCAGGGGCGCTGGCGGGCTGCTGCGCTCATACGTCCTGCGAGAAAAGCGACGCTACCAGCGCCGTGACTCAAACAAATATCGAGTTGGGGATGCCGGTCGAGCACGCCACCGAAGATCAGGGTCGCCGTTGCCAGTGTCTCCTGCGCCGCGAAACCCGCGATCAAGTCCAGGTCGTAACCCTGCAGTGGAGGAAATGCCGGAGGACCGTCGATACCAGCGGGCGCCGGGTGCAGGAACAGCGGAACGTCGAGCGCGACGCACAGTGCATAAAACGGATCCATCCGCGGCGAATCCAGCCGGACACCGAATTCGGTGCCCACATACCCGCCCCACAGCCCGAGAGTCTCGACCGCGTAGCGCAGCTCCTCTGCCGCCAGATCGGGATCCTGCATCGGCAACGCCGCGAAACCGGCGAGGCGGTCGGAATGCTTGGCGACGATGCGGGCCAAGGACTCGTTGTGTCTGCGGCAGAAAGCCGCCGCGAAATTCGCCTCGATGAAGTGAAAGTAGGTAAGCGGGTTCGGTGACAACACTTGAAAGTCGATACCGGCTTTATCCATTGCCGCTATGCGTAAATCCGCATCCATGAACGGGCTGTTTCGATAGCGCACACCGTGCAACGTGTAGCCACCCACACGGAATAGTGGCTTCCCGTCGGCTGCCACCGTCAGCTCCGGCCCATACGCGCCGGCCGCGCCGAAGCTCTCCTCGAGCACGACATGAGCGTGAATATCGATGGTCTTCGCGGCTTGTATCGACATCAGAGGGATCCTTGAATGAGTCCGCCATCGACGGGCAGCACCGTTCCCGTCACGTAGCTTGCGCGTTCCGAGGCGAGGAAAGCGACGACGTCGCCGACCTCATCGACGGTGGCCATGCGCCCAAGTGGTATCTGGCCGGTAATCGCTGCCTCGGTCTCAGCGACCGTCCGTCCGCTATTCGCAGCGCGACTGGCGAGCATTTGTGCAACCCGCTCCGAGCGAGCCCAGCCGGTTGCGATCGTATTGACCAGAACGTTGTCCACCGCCAGCGGCGCTGCGATCGACTTTGCCCAGCCGACGACACCGAGGCGCAGGCTGTTCGACAAAACGATATCGGGTATCGGCTGCTTCACCGAGTATGACGCCAGATTGATGATCCTACCCCAGCGCTGCGCACGCATTGCCGGTAATACGGCACGCGTGACCCGCACGGCCGACATCAGAGTCAGCTCGTATGCACGCTGCCAATCATCGTCCGACAACGTGGCAAACCCGCCGGGTGTTGGCCCACCCGCATTGTTGACCAGCACATGCACGGTGGCGAAAGACCGGAGCACCTCTTGGACGAGAGTCGAGATCGATTGCGCATCGCTGAGATCCGCCACGAACGGCCGCACGTCAGCGCCTGTCTCGCCCGCGATCTGCCGCGCCGTGGCAGCGGTCATTTCGTGATCACGTGCGCAAATTGCGACCCGGGCGCCTTCCCGCGCCAGTGCCCACGCCGCGGCTTTGCCGAGCCCTTGGCTGGCGGCCGTCACGAGAGCGACCTTCTGCTTCAGTTGCAGATCCATCTCAGCCCTCCGGCTGCAGCTGCGCGCGATACATCGCGAGATCGAAGTAATCCCGCCACACCTTGATGCGCCCATCCACGACTTGGAACGAGCCCATGACAGGCAAACTCACACGCCGGCCACCGATACTGAAATCATCAATGCGTTCCGTGAGGACGATCGCTCCGTCCGCCGCCAGAGCGAGCAGCTTCCAATCCACCCAGTCGAATCCGCCCTTGCCACGCAGATAGGCGTCAACCGCCGCCCGACCCTGGATGGCCGTGAGCGGAACGTTGTGGTACGTGACCTCCTCGTGAAGACACGCGACGACCCCATCGAGGTCGTTGGCGTTCCACGCTGCGAGGAAGCCGCGCACCACATCCGCTGGCGTCAGCGCACTCAGAAGCTGTACTTCAACTCGATGCCATACATGCGCGGCCGACCCGGCGACACTTGATTGAGTCCGAGGTCAGCGCCCTGCGGAATACCGCCGACGTAGTACTTCTCATTGAGCAGGTTCCGGCCGTAGAGGCCGGCCTGCAATCGGGTCCCGTAAATCCTGTCCCAGTTCAAGTACATGTTCAGCAGCTTGTATGACGGAAGCTGGGTGCCCGGATTGATCGTGGCTTCGAGGTTCGAGAAATACTGCGTGCCTTGGATGTAGTAATCGGCTCGCAATGCGGCTTCACCCAGATTGCCGGGCAAGCGATCGTGCAGCTGTCCGAATACATTGCCGGTCCAGCGCGGCGTATCGGCATACGGTCCAAACTGCAGCGTATTGGTGAAATAGCTGACCGTCGGATTCGTGTACCGCGCATCGGCGTACGAGACCGAGGCGCCGAGCTGCAGCCACGATGCGGGGCGAATCTCGCCGTCGACCTCCATACCGGTGATCTTTGCCGTCGGCACGTTGACCGTGATCGCGAGCGGACTGCCGTCCAGGATCAGATAGGCGGTGCGCTGTATCTCGTCGACCCACTGATTGTAGGCGGCGGCATTCAGCCGTACCGGAAGGTCGGCAATGGAGCCTGCATACTTCACGCCGAGTTCGACATCCTTGGTGGTTTCAGGCTTGAACTTGTTTCCGCCTCCGGAGGCAAACTCATCGAGTGCCGGAGCCGTGCCGTTATAGCCGCCCGTGCGCCAGCTGCCGCGTGTAGCCGCGTAGGCCATCAGTTCCGGGGTGATCTGGTATTGCAGACCCAAGGTCCAGCTGGGCTTGCTCGCCGTCTGTTGCTCGGAAGGGGCACCCGTGAAGACGGAGTTCTCGAGCTGGCGTATACCGGTCGTCTCCCAGGTCTGGCGGAAGCCGGCGGTGACGCTGAAACCGGAACCCAGATCGTAACTTTCCTGCGTGAACACGGCGTGCGATTGATCGATGATGCGCCAGTGGTAGTGGAACAAGGTCGCCGGAACCGCAGGCGGGACCGCAAATGCGAACAGCGGAAAATCGCTCTCATCACGCTCGAATGACCCGTAGGCGCCGACGATGTAATCCAGCCGGGAATCGAACACCTTGCCCTCCAGGTGAAGCTCGTCGGAGAACTGGTCCGTGAAGAAGAATTCCGCTGACGGGTCGGTCGGCGTGCCTTCGCCGAAGATCGGATAATTCGTGCCGTCGAAGTCGGTCTGTTCCGCAGAGTGCGAACGCGTGAACCCGACGATGTTCTTCAGCGTGATCTCGGGAGAGAAGTCGTACGCCGTATTGTTGACGAAATAGGCCGCGTGCGCATCGTGCTCCTGGGGCGAATCGAGGCTCGCCTGCCACGGCCCCAGCGAATTCTGGTAGGCAGCGAAGGCGGTGACGCCGCCCGGAAAGGCCTTGGGATGCGCTGCAAGAAACGCCTGCCAGCCCGGAAATGCCGGATTGTACAAGCACGCGCTGGCGGACAAGAGCGGAATGCCATTATTGGTCGAACCGCAGGCATTGACCGAATACAGCTCGGATGGCGCGTTGGTTCCCCCGAAGTGTCCGTACTGATAGGTCGTCGTGCTGACCAGGCCGTCGATCGGCTTGATCGTCAAGGCGATGCGACCCACGGATTTGGCGTCTCCACCGAGCCAGCCGCCATCGTACAGATTGTGCACATAGCCCCGGCTCGACCCCGTCAAGCCCGAGATTCGCAGCAGCACCTTGTCGCTGATCAGCGGCAGGTTGAGAGCGCCCTCGAATTCCTGCGTGTTGTAGTTGCCGTACCGGGCTGAAACATAGCCGCCGAAATCGTTGGTGGGCTTTTGAGTCTCATACAGAATCGCGCCCCCGGTGGCGTTGCGGCCAAACAGCGTACCTTGCGGTCCTTTCAAAACCTGCACGCTCTGCAAATCGAAGAATGCCGTCGCCGTGGTCGAGGAGACTTGCAGGCTGTCGACGTACGGCAGCACTCCGGGCGAGGACCCGGAAAACGCGTCCACCGATTGGCCTCGAATCGAGTAATTGAACTGATTCTGGCTGCTGGTTTGACGGATCGTGAGTCCGGGCGTTTCGGACTGCAGATCCGCCTCGGTACGGATCTGGCGATCCTCGAGTTGCTGCGACCCGAATGCGGTGATGGAAATCGGGACGCGCTCCAGGCTCTCCTCGCGCCGGCGGGCTGTGACGACGATCGGATCCAAACCGACGTCAGCGCCTGCGGTGCTGCCCGCAGCCGCAGGCTCCGCACCCGTCGCGTTCGCTGCATCGGCCGCAAAGCTGGGCGATGCGAGCGCCATGCCGACGACGAGCAGAGAGCCGCCGATCCATCCATTCCGTCCCGCCTTAACCAAGCTATTCAATTTCATCATTGCCAACCCCTGTCCTTCTGATACTTATCCAATCGTCAGTCGTGAACTATGCGGCCGTGAGTCCGAGCCCGAGACCGCCGTCGACATCCATGATGGCGCCGGTGGTCCATTCGGCCGTGATCAAATACTCGATTGCCTCGGCGATCTCCTGCTCGGTGCCGATGCGCCCCAGAACATGCATACCCGCCATCGACTCGAGCCGCCGGCGCGCAGTTGCATCGTCGAACAATCCGGCGCGCTGGTTTATCTCGGTGAACACGCCGCCCGGGACCACGCAATTGACCCGTATCCGGTGCCCCCCGAGTTCAGCCGCGAGTACGCGCGTCAACACCTCGATCGCCCCCTTGGTTGCCGCATAGGGAGAGGCGCCGGGAAATGCGCGGCGTACGTGCACGCTGCCGACGAAGAGGACCGCACCTTCGGTCTTGATGAGATGCGGCACGCAGAGTCCGGTCAACAACATCCCAGCAATGACATTCGAGTTGAAGATCTCGAGCAACTTCGCCTGATCGAGTTCTGTGATCGGTCCGCGGTACATGTTGCCGGCATTGTTGATCAATGCGAACAATCCACCGCCGTGCTCGACCGCTGCCGCCACGATGCGTTCGCGATCCTCGCCCGAGGTCACGTCGCCGGGAACCGCGCGGCACGCCGGCCCTATGCTGTCGGCGACCTTGGCCAGGGCGTCCACACGTCGGCCGCAGATGGTTACACGCGCGCCGCGCTGCGCCAGATGGCGCGCGGTGCCCGCGCCGAGCCCCGAACCGCCGCCCGTGACCAGGATTGACTGGCCGCTGAGATCACGCATCCGCATGCTCCGGGGAGCGCTGAGGCACGCCGACCAGCCAGCGGGCGGCGCGACGCAAAACCTCCAGATGTGTGGCTTCGCCGACGGACTCCGGGCCGTGACCCAAGGCGTCGTAGATCACGCGACCGGCGCCGTATCGGTGCGCCCAAAGCACGGGGTGATAGTCGTGCTCACCCTGCATCCGCGCGCGCAGCAACGGCCGCGCGTCCGCACTGACCTCGAGATTTCGATAGACCTCATCGACCACGCTGAAGGGCGACACGCCTGATGTGATGGGATCGACCGCTTCGGCGCATTCGACTTCCACCTCGCCGGCAGGCGCGTGGAATGACCTGCCCCAGCTCCAGGAGGCACCCAGGATATTGGGCCATTCGTCCCAACCATCGAAGCAGATGCTTGCGGTGTGCAGGCCTAGTAGTGCGCCGCCGCCGCGCACATACGACTCGAGCGCAGCGCGTCCGGGTCCCGACAAGTCGAAGGCCCATCGCGCACGCAGCGGCGCATACTTCTCGTCCTGATGCATCGTGAAGCGCAATGCATTGACGGTGAGCAGGTCGCAACGCGGTGACGCTGCGAGCGCGGTCATTGCCGCCTCGGGCTCATCGAACACAAGGGTCTCGAAGCCCAAGTCGCGGAACGCACGTGCGAGCACAGCCGAACTCGCCTCGAAGTCGTGGTAGATACCGCCGCTGATCAAGAGATGCAACACCGTCCGAGTCCTTTACTCTCTCGGTAAACGCGACAACACGCTATTGACGACCCCGCCATCGACGATCAATTCATGTCCGTTGATGTACGATGCCTGCTCGGAACACAGGAACAAGACGGCGGCAGCCACCTCCTCCGCCGTGCCCAATCGTTGCTGTGGCACCGCCCCACCGCGCAATTCTCGTACGCGTGGATTCGCGTAAATCGGCGCGGACATCCCAGCATCGATGAAGCCAGGGGCAACCGCATTGACTCGCAGCCCGCTGCCAGCCCATTCGAGGGACATTTGCTGTGTGAGGGAGACGACGGCCGCCTTGGTCGCCGGGTAGGCGCCCGCACCAGGGCCCGGGTGGGTCGCGTTGATCGAGGACATGCTGACGATCACGCCGGAGCGGCGCGGCGCCATGCGCCGTGCGACCGCGCGCGAGCAGATGAACACGCCGAGCAGGTTCACGTCGAGCACGGCCCGGAAATGTTCGACCGACAAGTCGATCAACGGTCCAAAGCGAACGATTCCCGCGTTGTTGACCAGCACATCGGGCACCGCATCCAGCGAATCGAGCACCTCCTCCACATCGGCCTCGCGGCTCACATCGAGCTCGAAGCCCAGGGCCGCGGGCAAGGCAGCGGCCACTGACTTCGCCCGCTGGCCGTCGATGTCGCAAACCGCCACCCGATAGCCGGCCGTTGCGGCAGCTGACGCGATCGCGGCGCCGATTCCAGCGCCGGCGCCGGTCACCATCATCGTCTTCATGTGCCGAACTCCACGGGATAGCGACCCCAGTTCTGGCGTACGGTGCTGAGGTCCGCGGTCGGTGGGTCGCCCGGAACCCGGTGCGCACCCGCACGGATCAACGCTGAAATCAACAACGTCACCAGACCATACTGGTGCGATGCCGGATCAACACCCTCCCGGGGGATGACACCGCCGTCGAGGTCACGGCCGAGGCAGGCATGGATCCCGGTGCCGAAGGTCATGCCGTAGGGGAAGACACCGGGCGGTAGAATGCGCGCCGGGTTGAATTGATCGGCATCTTCGCCAAACACGCTGCGGTCACGATTGGCGGCGGCGAGATCGATGACGATGCGGTCGGTGTCGCCGGCCGAATCACCGGTGCTCAACGTCACGGGACATGTCGGCCGGCGCCACGCAACGGGACTCGCAGGATGCAACCGCATGCTCTCATGCACACAACGCTGCAGGAACAACAGGTCATCGCGCACACGCGACTCATCAGCCGGATGTGCCTCGCACCAGAGGAAAATCTCATGAAGCGCGTGAACCATCGAATTGGCGGTGCTATGCGACCCGGCCTGCAGATAGAACGCCATCTCGCGAAGCAGCACGTCCGGGGGCAGGTCCACCTTGTCCTCGTTGCGCAGCAATACCGTCAACACGTCACGCGGCAGCTCATCTTCGTCGATCTCGCCGGCGGCGAGCCGCTGCAACAACGCCAGCCGTCTGGCAATGGATGGCTCCAGAAATGAGCGCCGCAGCGTATCGAGTGCAGCGCGAACCTCGCCCTCGACCTCGGCTCGATCGCGCTTCGAATGCACCAGCGTCGCACCCTCGCTGAAAGTCTTGACGAGCCGGAACAGCAGCTCGGTCTCCTCGCTGGTGCGCTCCGGTCGATCGATTCCCGCGAAGTCCGCCGTCAGATTGATCGTCACGCGATATCCGAACTCGATCAGATTGGCGCGTCCCGCGGCGAGGTACGGCGCAAGCGTGGCGCGCAGGGTCGGCGGAAAGACTTCGTGTTCATAATAGGCAAAGAAATTCTTGCGGAACACCCGGAATTCGAGCAGGCGGCGGACACGATGCGCTTCGCCATGCAGACTCAGCAGCACTTGATCCATGACGACCGCGCCGGCGTCGTACATGCACTGCGCGAGATCCGGGTGGCGCAGCGCGTCCGACGCCTCGCGGAAACGGCTGACGTTCACTTGATTCATGGCGTGCCGAACACAATGGGATACCGCGTCCATGTCTCGCGCTCCGTCGTGAGATCTTGTTGCGGCGGGGTGGACGGATCCGGTTTCGCTCCCTGTTTCAAAAGCTCACGGGCAAGCAGGGTGACCGTGCCGTATTGATGCTTGCTTGCGTCGGTCGACGCCTTGGGCAGATCGCCTGCCGCAAGATTTTTTCCGAGACAACTATGCACGCCGACTCCGAAGGTCAGGCCATAGGGCATGTGCGGCGGCTGTTTGCTGCGGTAGGGATTGAACTCGCGTGCGTCATCGCCAAACTGGTCGGTCTGCCGGTTCGCCCGGTAGAGATCCACGACCACCGTGTCCTCCGGGCCGGCCGAGACGCCCTGCGGCAGGTGCACCGGACACAGGGGTCTGCGCTTGGAAATGGGGCTCGCCGGGTGCAAACGAAAGCTCTCGTGAACGCACCGCTGCAAGAACAACGGATCTTCGAGCAGGTGGGCGCTTTCTTCGGGATCGCGACGGCACAGCATGAAAATCTCGTGCATCGCGTGCGAGAGCGAATGGACCGACGTGTGGGCGCCGGCAAGAAAGTAAAATGCGGTCTCGCGCAGAATCATGTCACGTGGCAATGCGATCTGGTCTTCGTCGCGCAACAGCAAGGTCAGAATATCGCGCGGCAAAGCGTCCTCGGCGATCTCCCCCGCCCGCCAGCGTCCGATCAGTTCGTTCCGCCGCGCGACCGACGGGCCGAAATAATTGCGTTCGAAGTCCTCCATGCCGGTTGCGATCGATTTCTTGAGCGCCTCAGTCTCGGCACGCGATCCCGTGAATTGGCCGATCGTCGCCGCAATCCCGAAGATACGCAGCAGGCGCACGAGGTCGGCAGTCTCCTCAGGCATGCGTGTTGGACGGTCGATTCCGGCGAAATCCGCCGTCAAGCCGATCATGCAGTGGTACGCCACTTCGACCAGATCGGCAGAGCCTTGGGCGACGAACGGCTGCAGTGTTTCGCGCACCACGGGCGGCAACACCTCGCTCTCGTAGAACGCGAAGAAATCCTTCTTGAAGATCTTCATCTCCATGAGCCGGCGCCGGCGATGTTCCTCGCCGTCGAGGGTGACCAGAACGCGGTCCATGAGCGCCGCGCCCTCGTCATAGAGGGCCTGCTTGAGATCCGGCAGGGACAGCGTCTGCTGCGCGTCTTTGAACCCGGTGACGTTGATCGTGCTCATGACTGCCGCGGGCCCGAGCCGCGGACGAGTTCCCGCGTCAGTATGTCGCTGGAATACTGGCTCATGCGCCATCCCGGAATCGATCCGCGCGGGGTTTCCTGACGCTTCAGATCGATGAATCGGCCATTGGCCATGACTTGAATCAAGCGCTCCTTCTCCCCCAGCAAGGTAACGTCCCGGGACGGATCTCCATCGATCACGATCAGGTCGGCCAGCTGACCGGCGGCGATGCTGCCGACCTGTCCCTCCATGCGCAGCGCCAGCGCGGCATCGGAGGTGGCCGCACGGATGGCCTGCAACGGTGTGAAACCAAGGTCCCGCACGAAGATCTCCAGTTCGCGATAGTGCCAGTCGCCCAAGGGAGTCAGGGAGAACCCGCTTTCGGTGCCGCACAGCAGGGGTACCCCGGCCGCATGCAGCCGCCGCAAGGTGTGCGCACTGTCCTCGATCTCCTTGCGAAACAATTCCTGCAGACCCTTGTCCGCCTTGACTACATCACCGTAGTCGGCGAGGTTCGCCTGGAACGTGAAGGTCGGAACGATGGGAATCTTGCGTTCAACGACAGCCTCGACGGCCTCCTCGTCCATATGAGTGGCATGCAGGATCATGTCGAACCCGGCGCGTGCCGCATCGCGGGTGCTCGAGGCGTTTCGGCAGTGACCGACCACGGGAATTCCGAGTCCGTGCGCGGTATCGCAGACGGCCCGTAATTCATCGAAGGACCACACGGTGAGTTCGCCGCGAGCGCGCTGGCGCGGGATGAGTCCCGTGACATGCACCTTGATCCAATCGACACCACCCTTGATCTGGCGGCGCACCTCCGTGACGATCTCATCACGCGTACGCACCACCACGGCGTAGCCGCGCAGGCCTTCATCGGGGATCAAGCGCCCGGCCGTCCCACCAACCGAGGTCATGAGCGCATGCCCGCCCGCTGCCATGCGCGGACCCTCGACGACACCCGCCTCGATCGCATCGCGCAGGTCCACGCCGATATCGTGGATCGAGTCAGCATCGAAAAGGCCCGTCACGCCGGCGCAGAGGAGCTTGCGCACATCGGCGGCTGCAATGATCGCCGACAGTCCCGCGCGACGGTGAAAGAACAATTCGTCATTCGAGCGCGGCGCATCGAAGCTTACGTGGCAATGAGCGTCAATGAGGCCCGGCATCAGCGTGCAGCCACCGATGGCGATACGCTGAACGTTGGGCATTTTTTGCGCGCGGACGTTTGCCGGCTCGCCCACCGCGACGATGTGGTTGCCTTCCACGAGCACGTCGGCCGGAAATGCCGGTGTGCCCGAACCATCGATGACACGGCCGCCCGTGAACAGCACCCCGGCGCTCACGTCAGGGCGTGCCGGCGCTTGGGTGGACATTGCTCGACCGTGATGTGAGTTCAGCCATGGCCCCTGCTTCAGTCGACTCTCGAGACAGCGTACATGCGCCGGCTCTGTTATATCGAAATCGATGTATCAGCGTTGGAGGATTCTATATCGAAATCGATGTAAATGTACAATCTGCGTTCCCATGATGCTTGGCCTGCTCGGACCACCTCCACAGGCTCAATGCAGCAAGCGGGTGAGTTCGGCCAGCGAGGTCAGGTTGTGGGCAGGCCGCAATGCGTCGGCATGGCGCGCAAGCACCCGCGCTCCGGCCGCGAGCGGGGCGTACTCGCTGCTGCGCAAAAGCGGATTGATCCAAATGAGTTCATGCGCGCCTCGCGCGAGCCGCCGGGTCTGCTCTTCGAGCAGATCGACGGTATCGCGCTCGAGCCCGTCGCTCAGCAAAATGACGCGGGCGCCGCCGCCCAGCACACGCCGGGCCCAGCGCAGGTTGAAGTCGGCGAGACAGGTTCCGAGTCGGGTACCGCCATCCCAATCGGGCGCAGCCCGGCTGGCCGCGGCAATCGCCAGGTCAGGCTCGGCGATGCGCAGCGTGCGCGTGATGCGCGACAGCCGCGTCGCAAACACGAAGGTTTCGACCCGTCCCGGGCAGCGGCTCAAAGCATGCGCGAGATGCAGAAAGAGCCGTGAATACACGCTCATCGAGCCGGATATGTCGACCAGCAGCACCACATCGCGTGGATGTGACACCGGTGCCCGGTAGCGGGGCTTGTCCAAGTCGCGGTGGCGCAGCATGCCGCGCAAGTCGAGGCGCGCTGCCGTACCGCCCGAGCGGCAGCGCCGTGAGCGGCGCAAAGCCTGGGCACGGGCGAGTGCGGGGATCATCGCTTGCACCGTGGCAAGTTCCGCGGCGCTCATTTGCTCGAAGTCCTTTTTCTGGAGTCGCTCGCTATGGGAGTAAGTGCGGCTCGCATCCGTGTCGACACGCTGGACCGTCGCGACGGCCCGGGCGACCTCGTGGCTCGCGAGGGACTCGACGAGGCGGCGTTGCGCTGCGTGCGGCGCCGCATTCAGCGGTGTTTGCACCGCCGCGGGCTCAAGAGGCACCCGCGCACCGTCTCCCGCAAAAAAGGCATCGAACAATAAATCGAACAATTCGAGGTCACCGGGATCGCGTATCAGAGTCGCACACAACGCCGCCCTGACGTCTGCCCGGCGCTCGGGACCGACGGCGTTCAGGGCCGCGTTTGCATCGAGCAGCGCCGCCGACCCGCATCGCGCCCCGCCGGCGCGCAGCGCACGCCCGAAGTCGACGAGTCCGGCGCAGTCCCTCATCGCGACCAGGATCTCGGCTTCACCGGCACGGCGCCCAGGTCGTCGCCCAAGCCGCGACGAACGACCGCAAGATCCTCCTCGTACTTCAGCAGCACACCGAGCGTCTCCACCAGCAGCTCATCGTCGAGGGCATGACGCCCCAACGCGAGAATGGCGTGCGCCCAATCGATGGTTTCCGCGATCCCCGGCGGCTTGAACAAACCGCGGCCGCGCAGATCCTGAACGTATGCCACGATTTGCCGCGCCAATTGCTCGTTGACCGCCGGGGCACGGCGCAGCAGGATCTGCGTCTCGCGCTCCGCATCGGGGTAATTCAACCAGTGGTAAAGACAGCGCCGCTTCAGCGCATCATGGATCTCGCGGGTGCGGTTCGAGGTGACGATCACGATCGGCGGCGTGGCCGCGCGCAGCGTGCCGAGCTCCGGCACCGTCATTTGAAATTCCGACAGTATCTCCAGCAAAAACGCCTCGAATGGTGCATCGGCACGATCGATCTCGTCGATCAACAAAACCGGTGCACCCTCGGGATACGGTTCGAGCGCCTGCAGAAGTGGCCGCTTGATCAGAAAACGGGGCGAGAAGATATCGGCGGTCAGCGCTTCCCGCGAGCGTGGTTCGGCCGCCGCCTCCGCGAGCCGCAGCTCGAGCATCTGGCGCAGGTGGTTCCACTCATAGGCCGCGGACGCGACGTCGAGTCCCTCGTGACATTGCAGTCGGATCAGCTTGCGGCCGAGCCCGCCTGCCAAAGCCTTGGCGATTTCCGTCTTGCCGACCCCGGGCTCACCCTCGACCAGCAAAGGTCTGCCGAGCGACAAGGCCAGAAACACCGCCACGGTGAGCCCATGCTCGGCGAGATACGCTTGCCCGCCCAAGAGTTCTCCGGTCTCCACGACGCTCGTCGGGGCCGCGATACCCACCGCAGTTTCAGCCCGGAACCGCGGCCAACGCGACCGCTCTTCTCGCGATGACACCGATCAGACTCGCCCGATAGTCCGCTGAACCGTGCATGTCGTCATTGAGCCCGTCACTCGGCACCTGCAGACCCTGCAATGCCTCGGGTGCGAATTTTTTTGCCAGAGCCTGTTCGAAGGCTGCGACGCGAAAGACCTGCGGGCCGGCCCCCGTCACGGCGACGCGCATGCCGTCCGCGGCTTCGGCCACCATGACGCCCACGACCGCATAGCGCGAAGCCGGGTTTCGAAACTTCAAATAGGCGCATCGGCGTGGCACCGGAAAGGAGACGTGCGTGATGAGTTCGCCCGGCGCGAGGGCGGTGGCGAACATGCCCTTGAAGAACTGGCCCCCGGGAATCTCGCGCAGATTGGTCACGACGGTTGCACCGAGTCCGAGCACCGCCGCCGGATAGCAGGCGGCGGGATCGCTGTTGGCGATGGAGCCGCCGATCGTACCTCGATTGCGAACCAGCGGATCGCCGATTCCGCCCGCCAGCCGCGCAAGACCCGGTATCAAGCGCCGCACTTCGGGCGAATCTTGAACCTCCACGTGCGGCGTCATGGCGCCGATTTCGATCTTCCCCGCGGCCACGCGCACGCCGCGCAATTCGCGCAGGGCGCTCAAGTCGATCAAGCGGGAGCGGCGCGCAAGACGCATCTTCATGGTCGGCAACAGAGTCATGCCGCCGGCGAGAAAAGCCGAATCCGCATCGACCGCCTTGAGCACGGCGCCGAGGTCCTGCGGGCGCTCGTAGTCGAACTCATACATGCGCGGACTCCGTACCCGCGGGCGCCGAGCGCATCTCGGCTGCCGCGGTCAGGACCGCCTTGACGATATTGTGATACCCGGTGCAGCGGCATAGGTTGCCTTCCAAGCCTGCGCGTACGTCCGCTTCGCTGGGGTTCGGATTGCGGGTCACGAGTTCGACGGCAGTCATGATCATTCCGGGGGTGCAAAAGCCGCATTGCAAACCATGCTGCGCACGAAACGCGGCTTGCATCGGGTGCAATCCCGTACGTCCGACGGCTCCGGACTTCGCCGCAAGCCCCTCGATCGTCGTAATGTCGGCCCCTTCCGCCTGCACCGCCAGCATGCTGCAGCTCTTGATCGCGCGTCCGTTGAGGTGAACCACACACGCGCCGCATTGACTCGTGTCGCAACCCACGTGCGTGCCGGTCAGTCGCAGCGTGTTGCGCAGAAAATCGACCAGCAGCGTGCGCGGCTCCGCCTCGGCAGCAATGGGTGCGCCGTTTACGACACATGAGACGTGAATCTGCATCATGAAGCCCCTATCGCAATGCGGCCCATAACCCAAGCGCAATCGCAGCAGCAGCTCCAGCCGCCACCAGCCACCAGCGACCGACACCCGGTGCGCCCGCTTCGCCGGCAGCGGACGGCGTCCCGGCCCCCAATGCCTGCTCCGCGTCACCGGCGGAGGGAAATTGTTTGGCGAACGCCTCGAAAAATTGATCGGAGTACGAGCGCGTGGCCGACTCCACCAGCCGCGAACCAACCTGCGCGAGCTTGCCCCCGATGGACATTTGCGCATCGTATTTGAGTACGGTGCGAGCGCCCAAATCAGCGAGGCTCACCTTGGCGGTGCCGCGACCGAAGCCGGCGACGCCCTTGCCTTCCGCGCTCAGGGTGTAGCCGGACGGTGGGTCGATGTCGGACATAACGATGTGGGTTGCGAACGACGAGCGAATCGGTCCGATCTGCGCGCTGATTTTTGCATCGATCTCCGACTCGGAAGTCCGGGTCATCGATTCACAGCCAGGAATGCAGGCCTTGAGAACGGCAGGATCGTTGAGCGCCCGCCAAACCGCCTCGCGCGGTGCGTCGATCGTGTACTCGCCTTGGATTGCCATGTCCCCGTCCGCTCCGTTGCCGGGGTAAGCATAACGGAAAAGTTCCAGATGGTGTGAATAGGGTTTAATATCGAAATCGATACATCTGCCGGGGAGGCGTGATAATGACAAACACGGGTATCGGGGCGTCGCTGCCGCGCCTGGAGGATCACCGCTTCATCACGGGCCGCGGCAAATACACGGACGACATCCATCGACCGGGCCAGGTGTACGCGCACGTGCTGCGTTCAAACATTGCCCATGGCGAGTTGCGCGGCATCGACTGCGAGGCGGCCAAACGAACGCCCGGCGTCCTCGCGGTGCTCACCGGCGCGGACTTGCGGGCCGACGGCCTCGGCGATTTGCCGGTCATCTGGATGACCATGAATATCGACGGCACCCCGATGTTCGTGCCACCGCGACCGGTGCTCGCCATCGATCGCGTGCGCCATGTCGGCGAGCCGATCGCGGTGATCATCGCGACCCGTACGTCGATCGCCCGGGACGCGGCGGAACTCATCGAGGTCGATATTGCCGATCTGCCCGCGACAGCCAATCTCGACCGGGCAACGGCCGAGGACTCGCCGCAAATCTGGGACGGCGCACCCGGCAATATGGCGTTTCACTGGCACACCGGCGATGCGCGCCGCGTCGATGCCGCCTTCGCGCGTGCGAGCCACATCACCAAGCTCGATTTGACCAATAACCGCTTGATCGCCAATCCGATGGAGCCGCGCGTCGCGATCGGCGAGTTCGACGCAGGCCGTGACGAGTTCGTGCTCTATTTATCCTCGCAGAATCCACACGTTCAGCGCATCTTGCTCGCGACCACGACGCTGCGCGTACCGGAACACAAGATCCGCGTCATATCGCCCGACGTCGGCGGCGGATTCGGCTGCAAGGCGATGCACTACGCCGAGGAAGTCATCGTACTGTGGGCGTCGCGGCGGCTCGGCAAGCCGGTCAAATGGACCTCGGAACGTAGCGAAGCCTTCTTGAGCGATGCACATGGGCGCGATCACAAGACCCACGCCGAACTCGCCTTGGACGCCGACGGACGTTTCCTCGCGCTGCGGGTCGGCACATTGGCGAATCTTGGTGCCTACTACTCCACATTCGGCCCGGCCATCCCGACGTTCTACTCGGCACCGCTATTGGTTGGCACTTACGACATACCTGCGGCGTATTGCGAAGTCCGGGGCATATTCACCAACACCGTGCCCGTCGACGCATATCGCGGCGCCGGACGACCGGAGGCGTCCTTCGTGATCGAGCGCATCGTCGACGAGGCCGCCCGTGAACTCGGCATGGATCCGGCGGAGCTGCGGCGGCGCAACTTCGTGCCGCCCGAAAAGTTCCCGTATGTGAATGCATTCGGTTCGGAATACGATTCCGGCAATTTCGCCCTCGCCCTCGACAAGGCGCTTGCCCTGGGCGATTACGCCGGCTTCCCGGCACGGCGTTCGGAGTCCGCGGCGCGCGGCAAACTGCGCGGCATCGGCATGTCGAGCTACATCGAGGCCTGCGGTGCCGGTCCCTCGAAAATCATCATGGCCGCGGGCAGCGGTGCGGGTTTTTTCGAATCCGCCACCGTGCGCGTGAATCCGACCGGCTCGGTCATCGTGGTCACGGGCACGCATTCCCACGGCCAGGGTCATGAAACGACCTTCGCCCAGGTGGTGAGCGACAAGCTCGGTGTGCCGGTCGAGAACATCGAGATCGTGCACGGTGATACGGCGCGCAGCGCGTTTGGAAATGGCACCGTGGGCTCGCGCTCGCTTGCCTTGGGTGGTGGCGCGATCGTCCGCGCCATCGACAAGGTGGTCGACAAGGGGAAGCGGATTGCCGCCCGCATACTCGAAGCGGCGGAGAGCGACATGCGCTTCGAGAACGGCCGCTTTTTCGTGGTGGGCACCGACCGAGGCTTGTCATTTCCCGAGCTTGCCTTCATGGCGCATGCCCCGAACCGCTTCTCGACCGCGGAAATCGAGCCCGGCCTCGATGAGACGGCGTTTTTCGATCCGCCCAACTTCACCTATCCGGCGGGCCTGCACCTTTGCGAACTGGAGATCGATCCGGAGACCGGCACGACCGACATCCTTGCCTACACGGTGGTCGACGATTTTGGCAACGTGGTCAATCCGATGATCGTCGAGGGTCAGGTTCACGGCGGTACCGCCCAGGGAATCGGACAAGCGTTGCTCGAGAACTGCGTCTACGATCCGGACAGCGCCCAACTGCTGTCGGGTACCTTCATGGACTACTGCATGCCGCGAGCCGATGACATGCCGGGCATTGCGGACTTCAAACTCGACTATATCGTGACGCCGTCGCCGAACAATCCGTTGGGCGTCAAGGGCTGCGGCGAGGCCGGTGCGATCGCAGCCCCGCCCGCTGTCATGAACGCCGTGCTCCACGCGCTGCGGCCAAGAGGTGTCATGGATCTCTCGATGCCCGCAACTCCCCACAAGATATGGCAGGCGCTACAATCCGCGCCGGGATGAAAAGATCACCGCTACCGCCGCTCAACGATCGCATATCGTTCTTGATGCACAGGATTGAGGCAAAGCTGGAACTGATCTGCAACCCCTACTTCCGCCGCTTCGACGTGGCACTCCACAATTCGCGCATGCTCGTGTTGCTGCTCGAAAGCGGCAAGGCGCGCGTCGGCGATCTCGTGAGCAGCATGGTGCTGCCGCAGTCGACGATTTCGCATCAATTACGCGAACTCGAAAAACGTAGGTTGATCCGGCGCACGCCGGCCATCACCGACAGCCGGTCGGTCATCGTCGAGCTGACGGCGCGCGGCAAGCGGGTTGCGCAGCAATGCAACGACCTGAGCGCGCATGTCTTCGAGGCCATGGTCGACGAATTTCCGCCGGCCGAACTCGAACGCCTGCGGGTGCAGTTGCGGAGGATTTATTCGAATCTCGACCGGCTGCATGCAGTCGATTCCGCCGCCCAGCGGGCCCCCCGGTCGCGCAAGCCGCCTTCTAGAAATTCGTAGACGAGCGCGAAGACTCTCAAGTCAATTTGAGCAGCTGCCGGCTAACCGGCGGCGGGTGCTTGCATGAATCCAACGTTGCGGGTGGCGGCATCGAAATTGGAAAGGTTCGGAAAGATCGTCAACAAATTCGCATTGCTCACGCCGAACCAGGAACCGAGCGTCGCGCCGAACTGGTCCACCGCCATGGTCGGAATGAACCTTCCACGGCCCACATCCAGCGGGCCGGGCGTCTTCAGGTTGGGTGGCAACACCGGCGCCGTGCCATAGAAATTCCTGCCATTGACCGCACCGCCGAGCACGAAGTGCACGCTGCCCCAGCCGTGATCGGAACCGTCTCCATCGGAATTGAGCGTACGGCCGAAATCCGATACGGTGAAGCTCGTGACATTGTTCTGCAATCCCAACGCGTTCATCTCGGCATAAAACGCCGCCATCGAGGTCGCGACGTCGGACAGCAAAGGTGGCTGCGTGGTCACGACGGCATTGTGCGTGTCGAAGTTGCCGGCGCCGACCATGAAAACCTGGCGGCTCGCGCCCACGCCGGATGCGTTTCTCGCCGCGATGACGCGGGCCACCATCGACAATTGCGCGGAGAGATTCGTTTTGGTGGTTGCGGGAAATGTCGTGATGGTGCTCGCCGGCAGCGCCGCCCCCAGAACCTGCTGTCCCAGCAACGAGCGACTCACGACATCGGCGTAAGTCGCTTCGAACAGGTTTGCAAGGTTACCGTTGGCGTCGGTGCGCTGCGCCGTGGTCACGCTCTTCATGACGCTCTGGCAGGCCGTGGAGCCGAACAACGGTGACACGATGCTCTGGATCGGAATCGCGCCGCCGGTCGGGGAGATGGAATAGGTCGCGGTGTCGAGACCGGTGAGGAACAAGCTGTCGCCGGCCGGCGAGATGCATGTGAACAGGGAATTGCCGTTTCCCGCGGCGAACATGTCGGCGATGCGGCCGCCCCAGCCGGAGGTGTTGCCCACCGGGCCTTCGGCCTGATAGAACGCGCGTTGATCCAGATGCGAAAAGAGCTGCGGCGGCAGGCTGGTGGGCGGCGCGCTGGCATAGGCGGCTGCCGAGGCGATCGGATCGATCAACGTCCCGACGTTCAACATGACCGCCAGTTGCCCACCGTTGAACAGGGGCAGCAACGGACTCAAGGCGGGGGCCAGCGCGAATTGCTCGCCGCCGGGCAGCGCGGTCGCAGGGCTCAACAGCGTTGGCGCCAGCGCACTCTGCGCGGTTGCAATGGCGGGCCGCTGTTGGTTGTAGATCGCGTAACTCGCGGCATCATACGGTACCAGCGTGTTGAAATTGTCGTTGCCGCCGATCATGAAAACGCACACCAGCGCCTTGTAATCCGTAGCGGTTGCAGCGGCGCTCTCGCCAAGGGCCGCAAGGTTCAAGGCGAGCGGCGGCGCGAAGCGGGTCGCGGTCAGAGCGGCCGCGAACTTCAAGAATTCACGTCGCGATGCGGCTTGGGTCACTGGGGTATCCTCACTTCTGAACGAGGTATTCGGGGGCGCACATGACGAGCGTCAAGGCAGCGTAGAGGCGGTCGTTCGCTCCGCTCGCCGTGCTGACGTCGATCGTATCGAGTGCGCTTTGCATCAACGCCAATGTCTGCGCAGATATCTGTCCGGCGGCGATCAGGACATTGATTTCGGCCAGCAAGGCGGCGGACGTTCCGCCCTGGTCCACCAGTGGCTGCAAGCTGCCGTAGTTGCCCGCTACGCCCGCGATGCCGTTGGCGATCAGGTTCTTGATGAAATTCATGTAACCGGCGACCGAACTCTCATTGGTGATGCCGAATTCCGGCGCGGTGATGCCGTTGGTCTGCAACGCGGTTTGCGGCGGAATATAGCCGGGCTGAAAGAAGAAGAAGACGTTGGGGGACTGCAGCGGACTCTCCGCAAGTGCGGTGGAGGAGCTCGACAGATTGCCGATCTTCGCCCACGTGGTCGCATCCGTCGCAGCGATATTCAACTGAAACGTACGCGCCCACTGGATGAACCGCACCACCGGTTCACGCAGCTTGCCGGCCTGCGGATCCGACAGCAGCGCCGCGGAGGTCGCCTCCGCATCGGTAAGAATCGCAGTGATGATGGATTTCATGTCGCCTTGCGTCGACTGGAACACGCCGGCGACGCGGGACACGTAAACGGGCGACGGGTTGCTCGTGACCAGGCGCTGAATGAATTGCCGCGAAATGAACGGCGCGATGTTCGGGTGCTGCATCAAGATGCCGATGGCCGCCTCGAGGGTTTGCTCTCCGTTCAGCCCCGCGGCAATCGTCTGGCCGAGGACGAATTTCTCGGTGCTGTCGAAGCCCGCGGCATCGTTGATCATGTCGGTTGCGGCGGAAGCGCCCGGATAGGTGGTTGCGGCAGCATTCAATTTCCAACCGGTAAACACCTTCGCCATGTTGAGCACGTCCGTCTGGCTGTAGGTGGCCAGCGCAACGCCGGGGTCATTGGGATTGGCCACCGGCGTACCGTCAAGATTCAGTTGTACGACACCAATGGAGAACAGCTGCATGATCTCGCGCGCATAGTTCTCATCGGGACTCGTGCCCGTCACCGGATTCGCCTTGACGCTGTCCAAGTAAGTCAGGTACTGGCCCATGGCGGGCGTGTGCGAGACCGCCAGCAGCAAGTCCTTGAAATTCCCGAACGCGTTGGCCTCGAGTTGATCGAGATAGTACGCGGCCGCGGCTCCCCGATAGGTCAGTGTGGTTGCGCTCGTGTTGACCACGAACAGATCCGTGAGCGCCAGCATCATGCGCTGGCGCAGGACATCCGGACTCGAGATGAGCTTGCGCCACAGTGAACTTTGCACGCCGTTGGTATCGAACTCGATCGAGATGAGATTGTTGGCCTGCATCCACTCGACATTCGACAGTTGCCCCGAGGGATTGACCGGCATCGCAAATTGTTGGTTCAACCAGCCTTGAATGCCGTTAGCTTGATTTTGCAGATTCAGTATGTCGGCATCGGAACCGCCGAAGGCGGCTTGCGCCAGCACGCGTGCCGCCTGCGTGCGCGACAACCCGGCCGCAGCGGGCGCTACCGGCGTTGCGGCCACCGCCGCGGAATTGGCGCTCGCACCCGTCGCGTTCGATGCGGATACCACGTAAAAATACGCGGTACCGTTGGTGACGCCGGTGTCGGTGAAGGACGTTGAGGAAGTTTGACCGACCGACGTGAACGGCCCCGCCTGAGCGGTGCCACGGCCGATGGAATACGTGGTGGCCCCCGTGCTCGCCGTCCACGCAAGCGCCACCTGGCCGTTGCCGGCCGTCGCCGTCAGCCCGTTCGGGGTGGCGGGCGCCGATGGTGTCGGTGTGGGCGATGGCGTTGGCGACGAATCACCGCCGCCGCAAGCCGCTAGAGCGAGGGTGGAGAGCGTCACGATGGGGGCCGCAATTGACAGCTTGGAACGATTCGTATGATCTGGCGGCGGTGCAGAATCGCGGGCAGCCGATACGAGTTCGCAGTTCGCGAGGCACTTGTCGTTCATAGGCCGATGTTCCCTGGGACGACACGCGCCCCATCCCGTAGTTACACGGAGAACGCCGGATCTTTACTTTCGTTGACACTCGCGGAATTCTGTCCCCGATTGGCGACAGCGATCTTGGCCAGGCTCACTGCGATGAGCGCGGCGAAGATTTCGACCACGAAGCGCCCGCCCGCTTCCAGGAAACGGGACCAACGCTCCCACAGTGTCAGCGGGTTCGTCGCCCCGGCGAGCAACGCGCTGACCTCGGCCATCGAATGCATCAGTTGAACCGCCGTCGTGATCGCCTCGAGTCCGAGGAATATCGGCACTCCGATTGCCAACGTCAGCAGGCGCTGCCGCGTTGCACCCGCCGGCCACAGCAGCACCAGCCCCCAGAACACGACCGGCGACTCCACCGCCTCGCCGACCTGCACATGACTGATGATCCGGCCGGAGGCGCGCAGGTCTTCCGGCCGGCGCCGAATATCGCCGGTAAGCTGCAATTCGGGGCTGGGGCTCTTTGTGCCGGGTTCGACGCTCACCGACACGATCGTCCACGGATGACCGACGGCGAACAGCCGGTCGACGGCTGCATAGTATGGGGCTGCAAGCCTTGCGTATGGCGCAGCGAATGTGACTCCGATCGCGAACGCCGTGACGGCGCCCAAACTCCAGCCGCGAATCTCAGGCCGCACGGACTTCAGGTTGTGCGGCAGCGGACGCATCGTTGTCCGACCAACGCAAAAAGAACAACGCGATGACGATGATCGGCCCCAATGGAAGGACCAATCCATGCAGCGCCTCCCATGCGCGGGGGCTGTAATGCAGGATGTAGTGAAGGGCCATGAGACGGATCACGCTCAGTAGGTAGGCGAGAATCGAACCGAACAGCAATCCCTGGACGCGTCGCTTCCAGCCGGTGGGGAAGGCAAGGATCCCGGCGATCAACAGCAGCAACATCTCAACGCCCTCGCAGCCGCGAGTGACATTCAAATTCGATCCGGGTGAGGCAATCACGCGGCCGATCAAACTCACCTGTTCCCCGGGCGTGACCGCGTTGATGAGGGCGGCGGTCGGCACCAAGATCAAATCCACCACCAAGAAATGCTCGAATGCCGAACCATGCGAAGCCTCGAACGCGCTGTAAAGCGCGGCAAACAACACCAGGAATTTACAGGCGAATCCGAGGGTCGTGCGGGTCGATGATTTCACAGCGATGAAGATTTCACGGCGATGGAGACGTGGCGGTTCGCGGTCATTAGACGAGGCCGGCGTGACAGTTGGGTGACAGCCATGCCGGCATGCGTGTCATCCGTGTCATCAGAACGCAAACCCAGAGTCATCCGCGTATTACATATCCGGTCTAGTGTTTTGCCGGGTTCGCGCTTGGGCCGGGATGCGCTGCGGCGCGCGAACACAGCGGCTAGAAGATCAAGACTCTCGATTCAGAGGATGCCCTCGTTCATGCAAAGTTCCGCTCACTCATCGGGCAGACGTCCATCTGCGGCCCGCACGCTCGCACTCTGCGCCACCCTGCTCATGGCCGCCGATGCCGAGGCGCAGATTTTCACGTCCGGCAATTTGTTGGTCACGACCAGCACGTATGCGGGCACCGCCGGCCTCGTCACCCCAGGAGCCGGCGGCACGCAGTTGGCCGGCGCGAGTGCCGGGCAAACGGTGAATGCAGTCGACGACGGATCCTATTCCCAGGTATTCGGCAACGTAGCTGCCGATCCTGCCTTCGGCGTGACGTCGCCGATCACCATCGAGCAGCTGACGCCTGCCGGCGCGCTCGTGAGCACGCTGAGCATCTCAGGTGCGGTGACAAGCTTCAGTTCCAAATCCGAAATGGGTCTGCAGCCGACGAGCGATGGTTCCGGCTTGACTTTCATGGGCTATGTGGCTTCCGTCAACTCGATCGATGTGTCGAATTCCAACACCCCGGCCGTGACGGATCCCACCAATCCGGTGACCAATGCCATGTTCGGCGGACCTTACAGCCGCGCCATCATCACCTTGTATTCGAACGGCACCTCATCGGTGACGCCGGTGTGGTGCTACAGCGGCAACAACGGCCGCGGCGCGATTCTCGACAACGGGATTTACTACATGGTTGGCAATGCGGGCAACAGCGGCTCGCCGAAGCCGGCCGCCATGATCCTGGATGAGTTGAGCGCCAACACGGGAGTGCAATATCTCGTGCAGGGCAATGCCGGCGCGACCACGGTGGTGGGTGAGTACACGAACACCTCCATGGGGAACACGAAGGGCGATCAATACGGGTTCAACATCACCGCCGTCGGTGGCGCGGCCGACAACACCGGCAAGGACGACAATTTTCGCGGCATGACTTTGTACGGCAACACGCTGTATGTCACCAAGGGCAGCGGCGGCAACGGCATCGACACCGTGTATCAAGTCGGCACGGCCGGCACGTTGCCGACCGCATCGACGGCCGCCAGCACCCTGATCACCATCCTGTCGGGCTTTCCCGGTCTTTCGCAACCTTCGACCTATCATCCCTTCGGCCTGTTCTTTGCGAACGCGAATACGCTGTACGTGGCGGACGAAGGCGGCCAGGTGACCACCGACGAAGTCGGCGGCTCCACGTTTGCCACCAACAACGGGGGCCTGCAGAAATGGACCTTCAACGGCTCGATGTGGACGTTGCAATACACGTTGACCACGGGACTGAACCTCGGCGTCGGCTACACGGTCAGCGGTACCGTCACCGATTCGACCGGCAGCGTGACTCAGTATCCGGATGGCTTGCGCCATCTCGCAGGTGTCGTCAACGGCAATGACGTGACGATCTACGCCACGACATCGACGGTGGGTGGACTCGGTGATCAGGGAGCCAGCCCGAACCAGCTTGTCGTGATCACGGACTCGTTGACCGCCACCGGACCCACCGCCCCGGCCGCGGAATCCTTCGCCCTCCTGCAGACTGCGGCCTATGGCCAGGTATTGCGCGGCGTGCAATTCGCACCCACCGTTCCGCCCGCGTCCGGCCAAACGCCGGGCGTTTCCGTCAGCGCGCAAACCCTCAACGCCGGCCAGAGTTCGACACTGACCGCCACACCGAGCGGCTCCGGCTCATTTAGTTATCAGTGGTTCATGGGCACCAGCGGGAATACTTCCAGTCCCATCGCGGGCGCAACCGGCGCGGCCTATACCGCATCTCCGGCATCGACGAGCAGCTACTGGGTGCGGATCACGAATTCAAATGGCATCGTCGAGAACAGCTCGACGATCACGATCGCGGTCAACAATACGACCGACGGACCTCTGCCGCTGTGGGCTCTGGGCGCACTGGGGGCCGGGCTTCTCGGCATTGCGAGGCGCCGCATCCGCCGCCTCGACAAGGTCCCGGACTGACGGGCTGACGCCGGCGTCGATGCCGCCGCGGCTGTTGTCTTGCAATATTCATTTACGTGAAATTCTGCTGAGACCCGCCGTTGCGAGGTTCGCGATAAGGTGACGGACATTAACCATAAAACGGGATATCTCATGAATAAGGGAATTTTTGCGGCCACCTTGGCGCTCGCGCCATTCGCGTTCGGAGTTTCCGCAACGGCTCAAGCCGGTTCAATCATCACCGACTGGGATTTCGGTACCCTGGCCAGCACGAGCGGGAGCGTCAACCCTTCCGCGACGACCGGCACCGGCTCGGCCTCCTCCCTCGGCATGACCAACAGCTATACGTATACCAATGGCGCCGGAGGTGCGACCCTTGGTACCGGTTCCGTTACGGACTCCGACATCACCAATGATTCGCCGAACGGCAGCAAGAACGGCTCGACGCTCGGCAACGGCAATGTCTGGCGCATTCGCGGCGGAGCGGGCACCGGCACCAGCGGCTCCGCTAACAACGGCTGGAATATCTCTGCGCCCGAGTACTCGCAGGGTGCGGAATTCGACACCAGCACCGTGGGCTACAACGTCACCCTTCTTTCTTTCAATTGGGCAGCGACCACGCAGGGCGTCGGTAACCTGCAGGTGCAATACAACACCAATATCAACAACGCCGGCGGTTGGACCAATGTGGGCTCCGTTTGGAGCGCCACCATCGACAATAACGCGACCTCATCGGCCGGCTCGGGATTTCAGACGGACATCGTCAGCCTCGCCGGAATCAGCGGCCTCAGCAATGATGCGAATTTCGGCATTCGCCTGGTATCGGCCTATAACCCGACGCTCGGCAATCAATATGCTTCGGCAACCTCCATCCTCAGTGGGGCGCCCGCGCAGATCAACAACAATTCCGGCAACTGGCGTATTGCAGACGTTCAGATCGACGGCACGGCCGTACCGTTGCCGGCCTCAGTATGGATGCTCGTCTCCGGCCTCTTCCTGATGGCGTTGGCAGCGAAACGTCATAGATTGACCCCGCTCTGATTTTGCCGGCACGGAGCTACCGCGAGCAAAAACGGGGTAGACAATCGACTCGGTGTCGCTATTGCTCTGTTTTGGAGCATGGCGTCGTCCCACGCGACATCTTTTAATCTCGCGCGTCCAAACTTTCATTTGACTTCTAACCTATTGAATTAGAATAATATTTTTAAAATATCGAGGACACGCAAAATTTGAATCAAAACGCGTAATGCTCATAATGAGTGCCTCGAGACCAATGGGCCGCACCAAGTTGCACCATTGGTCGTAATTCAGGAGTTA
>Ga0116228_10000731_pt1 | contig 25701 bp, 14 predicted proteins | sample S1TSphfallax_2_FD_89694 | JGI IMG/M metagenome (GOLD analysis project Ga0116228, IMG submission 89694) | Host-associated microbial communities from peat moss isolated from Minnesota, USA - S1T2_Fc - Sphagnum fallax MG | ecosystem: Host-associated > Plants > Peat moss > Unclassified | place...
TTGATAACCAACAATAATTCTCACTACGATATTCAGTTCCACAAACATCAAACCTTAATTCCAAGTAGAATTGGAGAGTTTTCAATGCGTGAAATGTTTGAATGGAAATTTGTACCTTGTATATATAATCAACAAGAGCCTCTTGTGTAGGCCTATACCAAGTCATTTTTATTTTACCCATGCACTTTTTATATTGCTCCTCAAGGATGACATCCTTAAATTGATGCAATGCTATCACCCCTATGGAGTGAATATGAAAGAAATTGTGCATAAGGGATGGCTTAACATGGTCAAACTCGACAAACCTACAAATGGAAGGACAAGCAAATTGTGTACCAAAAATAAATAATCGTGCATCACACTTGGGTTTGATCTTGACATACTTATTAAGATCGATCATTGCTATCAAAAGCTCAACTAACTCGCAAGTTGTGTCCAACACAAAGCTGTGTATAAAAACATGCCAATCCACATCATTTGGGTGAATTGAATTTATGCATAGCAACCATGCTTGAAGCCTATGGTTGTCATCCCAGACATACAACAACTTTCCAAAGAAAGATGATAGGTTGGCATCCGCCTTCAAGAATGCCTCAAATTCGTCATTCTTTTACTTCCAAAGCAAACTCTAAGACTCTGCAAAGTTGGCAATAGACTTAGTCTCTCCTTGCCAATTTTGCGATGATACATAAACATTAGAAGAAAATTTGTCATTTGCAACCAATTGTTTGGGACTGTAATAGTTGCAAACGACATATTATAGTTGTAAACAATTGTCATTTGTGCCTATTATAGTTGCAAATGATAGTTTTAGTTACAAACAATTGGTTGTAAATGACATGTTTTTTTTCTAGTGAAAATGCATTGTCACCATCCCTGTAACCCATTTGGAAAGCTTGTTCCATCATCATCACATTGATCTTCAAAGTGGGGTGAATGATGGGCATAACAAGCATCCAACAAAGCAAGATGTTCATTCTTGCCTTCCTCTTCTGATGGATTTTGAATTTGTCCAACACCTCCATGGTATTCAACTTATTTATCCTCCCAACAAGCTCCCCAAGTCCCCACAATCCATTACAATGAATTTGATTCTTCAAAATAAATACACCAAGAAAGAAGTTTCAAAGGGTTTGAATATTACTTGAAGAAAATTATATGGAAAATCAACATATTGATTTTCATTTTCAGAGTCCACTACAAACCCTTATTAATCAACTAGGATGAAAGATTGAACTAGAGACAAATATTTCACTATGGTGTAATAACATATGTTTTATATTTGTTATTGACTATAGCAAATACATCACCAAGACATCAAAGAAGTACTCTAAAATTATAGAAATCTATTCACTTGCTATGGTCGACATCGACCGTAACCAAAGAGAGCATTCAGGCAAGCATGAATATAAGCATTCATAAACTATTGCTATAAGAATTTTGATATGGTTGGTGTTGACCATAACCAAAGAGAGCCTTTAGGTAATCATGAACATAAATGTTCATAAATTATTTCTAAAAGAAATTGGATATGGTCAACGCCAATAAAAGAAAAGTCTCAATTTGCAATTGTAATTACAATCAACATATACAACTAAAATTCCATTAGTTGCATAAATGAAGTTGTATGCAACATCTAGTCACAAATGATGACTTAACATGATGTCATCACAATCCACATGGATGATGTATACGGTCAACATATACACTTTCATCCATTGACCATTCATATAAAGTTTACAACTATTCACCATTATTTGCAACTATATTATAACCCATTACAAATTGCCATGTGGCAACATAATAATAATTTTTTGAAATATGTTTTTAAATTGCATATTGGATCTTCATCATCTATTTTGGATGGTGTTAGATCATGCCATGTGGTACAATAAAAATTTGCCATGTGCCATGTTAATTGAATTTTAACCAAAATACATTTAAATCAATATTTAAGTAGGTATGTAGTAGGTAGGAAAGAGGTAAGTAGGACTAGGTAGGTAGTTGGGTTAAGAAATAGATATGTAAATATTTTAATTCTATTTTAGGTTTAGCCTTTAGGGTTAAGCCTTGTTCATTGGCTCATCCCAAATTACACATGTTTTAAATATAAGAATGTACACCAAAACACCTTCCTTATATATTTTTACAAGATGGAAATGGAAGACAAAAGATATGGGATAAATCTTTTAGTTGCAATCTAGTTTGCAACTAAGTTGTAACTAAAAATTTATCCTATATCTCTTGTCTTCTCTTTCAAGTTTATAAACTATATATCTAACATGTAATTTATTAACTAACTAACAAATTAAAACTAATTGATTCACTAAACTTTAAATAATTGTTTTCCCACTTACCAACCTACTTACTATTTATTACCACATACTAATTAGGTAGAAACTAACATTAGCATAAACTATTTAAATTATTGTAAAAAACTATTAAATAATATTTAATATAGTATATTATATTATATTATTATTATTATCATTGAAAAAGAAATAATTTAATAATTTAATAATTACAATTTATCATTTATTCATTAATTATCATTATTAGTAAAATCTTTTATTTTTATTTATTAAAAAATAAATTATTAATAAAGTAATAAATATTATATGGTAACAAAATATTTGATTAATATTTAACTAGCCATTATTTATTTATTTATATTATATTGATATTAATTATCTAGCAAAAACATTATTCGTATTAATGAAGTAATTAACTAATACTAGCACAAAATATTTAAATTATTGAATAATAATATATTGTAGCGATTAATAAATGAACTTGTAAGTAGTATTAACTTTTATTTATATTAAATATAATATGTAGTTTTACCTACCTAACTATTTAACTATTTGCTTAACCTACATTGTCACAATATATGCAAAATTCATATTTAATATGCCCTAAATAGAATATGATTAAATTCTTGAATATATAAATATATCCTAGTATATTTTAATTTTTAAAAATATATATCAAAACTATATGTACATCACATAGAAATTACCAAGTTGCAATTATGTTTATAACTAATTGGACATAAAGGCCTTTTCTTGGATGAAAAGCCTAAAATTTTAGTCATCATAGAAAGATGTAAAACTTAATAATCACAAAAAAAAAATAGATTGAAATGCAAGGTGATTAGTTGTAAAATGCTAAAACATAGTTACAAATGGCACTTAGTTGCAATAATACAAGCTTTCTTGTAGTGCACCAACCATAACCACATAGAAGCTTCATGCAAGCTTGATGATAAGTGTTCATGCACTACTTCTTCAACAAATTGGCTATGGTAGCCATTGACCATAATGAAAATAGTAACCCTTGTAAGGAGAATTCTATGACATCCATCAAAAAACACAATGAAACACCCAATTATAACCAATTGTTAAATTATTCATAATAACATAACTATGATCAGTGCTGACTACTACTAAAATTAGACATCACTACAAATATTTTATCATAGATCAAACCTAAGGTCAATGCCGACCACTAGCAACCATATAAGTTATAATTGGTGACATCCATATGAAAGCTTGATTTAAAATTTCAAGCATACATACCAACGTTATAAACGTTGCCAACTATAACCCAAATCAATCCTATATATCATTCACATACTAATCATAAAGTTTGTTCTTCCTTGTCTGAAATATCGTGGGCATACTCCATACCCAAGCTAAAATCTCTTGAATAGATCGGTGTTATGGTCATTGCATACCATAGTTCAAATCAATCTTGTAAATCATTTTGAAAGATGGATTACAAAGAACTCTAACCTACCTTTGATTCCTAGCATAGTTGACAAATGCTGAAATTAGTTTTAGAGATTGGAATTATGGTTGTCGCCGACCATAGTTCAAATGATTGCTATAAGTCATTTCTTCATAATTGAGACCATAGTCACAAAGGATCTCATAAATCCTTTTTTTACATCAAACCCATGTTGACAAATCATTTTACAGAGGAGCAATTGACATAGAACATAATTGTGTTCAAATTGATCAATATAAATATAAATTCTAAAAATCACTTGAAAAATCATACAACAAATTAACTCACCTATATATTGACAACTTTGGTTCTTTGTACACCTTTGTTAAGCATTTCTCTCCTTGTAATCGTCTACAATTGAAAAAAGAGGACCTCAATGAACATCAAAATGCTTCAAACAAATAATGTAAACAAACACTGATCTTTCAGCATTTCATTCAACCTTCCTATGAGGAACATGTTGAAACACTACAAGAAATGGAACATACATGTTCTATGTGATTATGTATTCAAACCATTTTCTCTTGCCAATCGCTAGAGCCACTAATGTTTTCCATTTGTTCATCAATATCTCCTTGCACAATGAAAATGGAAGAGATTGAAGGTTATGAAATGGATGATCTGCTTTTTGTTAACCTCCCTAGACATTTTAACATCGCAAGTTCTATATCGATTTCTATACCCATACTTCAACTAAGTTCTTCATTTTACTTCAAAAAAATTTGGGCTAGAAAATATTAACATTGTTTCAATCCAAGAAAATTTTAATCTCCCAAATAGTCTCCATATCTTTGTCATTGGGCTAATCGTTTCCCTCTATGTCAATGTCATGTTCTTTATAACACATTTGCTATCCTCTTGCGACCTCTTTCTTGGAAGTCTAAAGTTCTGACCCCCTTGTCATCCCCAATTGCTTAAGTTTCTTCCTTGTTCCTCTCCTTATCTACCGGCTTGCTCCTTATGGTTTCACACATTGCCACTAATATGCACCTCTACTTCTAGCTAGTCAAATTGCTTCCATGCTTCCTTGTCCTCCTTGTTTCTATTCCTTTCACCTTTTTTTCTAAAATACATTGCATTATCAACATTGCAGTTGTTTTTGCAATCATACAAAATGATGGTGGAACTTTGAATTGTAGGAAACCTTATTATCCTATAAATTCCACACAATCTTATAATTGTCGTTCGATGTACGGTGCTTGTCATCAACGGCCGACAAGATATATCTCCATTCACCTTTGGAATATTATTACAGTTTTACTCTCCATGCATTGTTGAAATACACTCAATTCATAGGGGGATTTTTCAATGTAATTTTTAATATTGAAAAATAATCATAATTCAGTGATTTATATCCTCTAGAAAATGAAGTTTAGACAAAATCCTTTTTTCTCAACATGTGATTGGAAAATAACATATGTTTACAAATTTTCCATTGAAACATTTGTTATTTCAAATAACTGGTTTTTTTGTTTCATCCATGTTTAGGAATATTTAATGAAGTTTATATAATAAATTTTCCCATAATCGTTATTTAGTCTTGATAAATGTGTTACAATATCATTTTAATAATATGGTAAGACATCTCTTGAAGGAGGCATCTTAGTGTCACATCATTTTTCAAATTAAAAGTGAAAAGATACTCTTGTTGCCAATTATTTTTCATATCATTTTTGTCCCTTTTAGCTAGGTTTCATTCGCCTCATAAAATTTCGACAACCCTTGTATTGTTTTGATCCCTATACTATATTTATCGTATTGATTCTTGAAATGTAGGTTTTTTTATAATTTTTGAAAGGCCATTATTATATTGATTCTTGTCCAAAGTTGATTATTCAAGAATCTCAATAATTATTTTTTGTTCTTTCATTTTCATAATTGTTTAGATGTCACATGTGAATGAATTAATTTCATATGTTTTTGTTTTGTAGTCTAAGGCACACTTTACACTTAGAGTTAGGGCCAAAAAACCTTGGGGCCAACTTTGATGATTTTGGGGGTTCAAAATGGCCCCAAATTACTAATAAATGCTAAAACATTGACATCAAAAATTTAATACATGCTAGGACATTTGCCCCAAGGGTTGCAAATTGACCGCCCAAATATTATTTTTTAGCCTTGGGGCCAATATTAGGCCATAACTTTCAACATTTATTAGCACTTTGGTTAGAAAAAAAAATCTTTTCTTTTTTAGCCTCCACTCCATTTTAAAACATTTTGGGTTAAATTCAACTTCTGCACAAATAAATTCAATGTTGGATTTGGGTTGAACATTGGCCTTGATTCCTAGTGTAAAATGGGCCTAATTGATGGTGTCTTTGGACAACAATCTTGAGGGCACCCATGTGATCCGCCCCCATTTCCAACAAGAAAACATTTATGAGCACTCTTGAAATTTTATCTATAAGATATTAGGCTATAAATAGCCACCCTTGTGTTATAAGGGAAATGTCATTCCATCATTTCACACAAGTGACGATCCATTTGTAATTCTTGAGTCATGCAAATTTTGTTGCCCAAAACTAATTGGTTTTTTTAAAAATTGTGTAAACTTACATTAGATGCCCATCATTCATTCTCCATGTCTTCATCTCTTCGCCTTCGTTTTGAACTGTTTTTTTTCCACATCCTTCATATTGTTTTTTATGGACCATAATTTTTTTGCCATAAATAAGGCATGCAGCCTTTGTCAATTTTTTTGAAAACTTGAAATTCCAAAAATGGCTAAATTTTTTTTAAAATAAATTTAATGATAGGGATTTTCCATTTTATTGTGCTCTACAAAGGACTCCACCTAATTTAACTTTAAAAAATTCCAATGGAATTTGATACTTTTGGCCATATTTGTTTTCAAGGTTGGTTCAATGTTTTTCTAGTCATTGTTTTGGTTTAATTTCAATTTGGAATCTACTTTTGTTTTATGGAATGGGATTGCCTTCTTGGTCTTCAATATTAGTTATGTTTTATTGAAAGATCCTAATATAACCCAATTTTGATTGTTTGTGGTATATTATATATTATAGTTTTGCCCTACTGAAGCCACTTGACAACATATCCATTCTCCGTTCCTAGAAATAGGTCCTCACTTTAATTAATATCACCCCAAATATTCTAGTTTCATTTATGTTGTTGGGTTCAATGTTTTCCTTCCACATATATCTACCTTCTCAATTGCCTCCTTTGTGTAATGTTAGGATTGTTGTCATTTTCATTTATTGTTTTGTTTTGGTCATTTTCAATTTTCTTTTTTGGCACTTGTACTATTCTTGTTGTTGCATTATCAATTAAGTGCATAAAATTTATGTGAGCGAGAAAATGATTCATTCCATTTGGCCCACTTAGTTGTTTGCAATCCTACCACCATGCTATCTATGATTGGAAATAACATTTGCACCCTATGGTTACTCTTCCTTGTGTTTTTGTTATACTATGCTTCAATAATAAAAAAAATCTTGCATTGAATTCCTGTGTTCTAATTGTTTTTCTTTCCCTCAAACATTTTAGGGTTTTATTCATTTGTAATCCAATGGTCATGAATGGTTATTTTAAGGTTTTGTTATTTGCAATGCAATCATTGTTTCCTCAAATTTAATTCCTAGTGCAACAACAATTCTTATTCACACCATTGTAATGGTCATGCACAACAATGCAACAAGAAACCCTAAAACTCACATTGCGATTAATACATGAACATGCAATAGCCACATGCCTAACTAAGACTTGCATCATGCACAAAACCCATGTAAGGTGAGTATGATTGGGTGGACCCACTAGGAACTACATTAAAAGACAATCAAGGAACAAAAATTGGCCAAATAATATTCTTAGCTCGGCCTTTTTCTTGAATTTTTTTCATAATTATAAATTATTATTTTTCTATGTTTATTTATTGCATGCCAAAGTATATGGCTTGAAGTTTCAATTACAATAAAAAGGGGGAAATCATCATAAATTTGTATTCCTTATTGATGTGACCTTTTCAAAAATTAAGTTCTTAAACTTTGGAAATTCATAACTAAATTATACCTACTCAAATAGTTAGCCAATAAAAATATCAAATAGAATACCATCTAAAGTACCTTAGAAATTATATCCACAAAAAAACCCCAAACCTTGTTTGAAAAATGTTTATAACCAAAAAGTTTAAGGAAAATAATCACTGACATTCCTGAAATTTTGTGTGAATGTATTGGATAGGAGCATCAAAATTCAAAATATTTTTTACATTGTTAAAGTTTCAAAATCTATATAACCAATTAATGTATTCAACAATTGTTTTTACTAAAAACCTTTCTTGATGTGTTTCCTATGTTTCAAAAAAGTTTGATGGGTCTTGAAAATGAAGGTGTGACATTCCTTGTGGTACCACCCGATCATACTTTCACCTTACATGCAACTGAATAGTGGTCAACACACATTTAGCCACTAGATGAAAAATTCCACCCCATCCATTTGATTCATGTTGGCCATCTAAAACCACCTCTCAATAGTATTATGGACTTGAAATTTACAACCAGTGCATGTGTTAATAAACAAAATACATATTTCTAAAAATGTACATAAAAACCTCATTATTTCCTATGCATGCATGTTCAAATTAAATACAATGCATAGATTCAAATTGAAAAGTTAACAAGACAAACTCTCATGCATGTATTACAAATGAATAAGAATGACAATAGATTCAAACTCACCTCTTTATATAGGCTAGGTGATTCTTACTAATAACTAAAATAGTTACCTTAATTACACAAAAATATGGACCACTAATTAAAATTAACATATTTAACTACTTATTTAACACTTACAAAAGTCAAATCTATACTTAATACATGGTTAACATTAATCCAAAATATGTAACATTAACTATAACTAGCAAGGTAACTAATAACTAATAAATTAACATTTACATAAATTATGTTTTAACATTTACAAAGGTGAAATCTATACTTGATGCATGGTTAACAACACGACTTTCTATGTTTTATTTGATTATTTTATTTAGAAAAAACAAATTGGCCACTATACAAAGTATTTTCATGATGGTTATAACATTACTTTGCAACAAACCACCTTTGGGATTATGTGATTTGACCATCCACTTGAAACCCATTATGTTTCATATATGTTTTAAATAACTAATATCTAAGGGCCGTACAGTAATGATAATGGGACACCCACTTGTGGTGTCATTGGATAGTGGTATACAATAACATCATTACTTGGTGTCCCATTACTGATCATAAAAACCCTTACACACCAATTATTAAAAAAAATTGGTTTTTGGACAACATAATTTAACAGGTAATGAACTTTTGATAGATACATATTTGGTAGGAAGCACCAAATTGCAATAATGATGTAATAGATTTTTCAATGTAAACAATACCTCATTAGAAATGTCAAATCTAAATAATATTTATTATTGAATGTTTAGGGATTGCTAGAAAGTGAAAGAAAGAAAACATGAAAATACAACTTGTAACCCATGTTACCTTTGAATTAGTGAGAGAGCAATATGTTAAACAGAGTTGTCCAAAAGTTACCAAGTTTCCACATGGGTAACCTATCCTATAAACATTCCCACTTTCATCACACACTACCTATGTAATTTGATAAGTTTCATAAGTAAGTATATAGATAATGTGAATGATGACTATGCATGTAGGTAAGGCACTGGTGATTACTAGGTAGGTAGATACATGTGCATTGAATGTAATAAATAGCTAGCCACTAAGGTTAATTATGGGGATGCAAATCACTATGAAAAAAAGGGCTTGCAATACTTGGCTTTGCAACTCAATTTTTGACCTCCAATGACCACTTGCAACTCATCATATTTATATGTTTATGTTCATGATTACCTAAAGGCTCTCTTTGGCTATGGTCAATGCCAACCATATCAAAATGATTGTAGAAGCAATCTATGAATGCTTATATTCATGCTTGCCTAAATGCTTTCTTTGGTTATGGTTAGTGCCGACCATAGCGAGTGAATAGATTTCTATAATTTCAGAGTAGTTTTTCTTTGATGTCTTAGTGATGTATTTGTTATAGTTAGTAATGATTATAAAACATATGTTATTGCACCATAATGAAATATTTGTCTCTAGTTCAATCTTTCATCCTACTCAATGAGTAATGCCTTGCAGTGGACTTTGAGAATGAAAATGAATATATTGGTTTTCCATATTGTTTTCTTCAAGTAATATTCAAACCCTTTGAAGCTTCTTTCTTGGTGTATTTTTTTCAAGAATTAAATTCATTGTAATGGATTGTAAGGAATTGGGGAGCTTTTTGGGAGGATAAATAAGTTCAATACCATGGAAGTGTTGGACAAATTCAAAATCCATTAAAAGAGGAAGGCCATAATGAACATCTCGCTTTGTTGGATGGTTGCTATGCCCATCATTCACTCCACTTTGAAGATTGATGTGATGAAGATGGAACAAGCTTTCCAAATGGGTTATAGGGATGGTGAAAATGCATTTTCACAAGAAGAAAAACATGTCGTTTACAACCAAATTTTTTTAAATTAAAACTATCATTTACAACTATAATAAGCACAAAAGACATTGTTTCCGACTATAATATGTTGTTTGCAACTATTACAATCGCAAACAATTGGTTGCAAATGACAATTTTCCTTCTAATGTTTATGTATCACCGCAAAATTGGCAAGGAAAGACTAAGTTTATGGCCAACTTTGTAGAGTCCTAAAGTTTGTTTTGGAAGCAAAAGAATGAAGAATTTGAGGCATTCTTAAAGGCAGATGCCAACCTATCATCTTTCTTTGGAAAGTTGTTGTATGTCTGGGACAACAACCATAGGCTTCAAGCATGGTTGCCATGCATAAATTCAATTCACCCAAATGATGTGGATTGGCATGTTTTTATACATAGCTTTGTGTTGGACATAACTTGCGAGTTAGTTGAACTTTTGACAACAATGACCAATCTCAATAAATATGTCAAAATCAAACCCAAGCATGATGCATGATTTGTTTCTAATTATTTATTTATAGTACATGGTTTTCTTATCCTTCCATTCGCAGGTTTGTTAAGTTTGACCATGTTAAACCATCCTTTATGCAATTGTTTTCGTATTCAATTCGTAGGGGTGATACCATTGCATCAATTTAAGGATGTCATCCCTAAAGAGCAATATATAAAAGTGCACGGGAAAAAAAAAAAACTTGGTTATAACCTTACATAAGAGGTTCTTGTTGACTACGTATACAAGGTACAAATTTCCATTCAAACATTTCACGCATTGAAAACTTTCAAATTCTATTTGGAATTACGGTTTGATGTTTGTGGAATTGAATATCGTAGTGAAAATTATTGTTGGTTATCAACACTATGCATAGGATTTAATATGTTGAAGTGTTAGACCTGAAACTTCGTGATCTAGAAGTTTTAGAAATGTTAAGCACAAAGGTGATGGACACGATGAAGAAGGAGCACACAACACCCTTCCACGAACACCATCCTATTTGTGAGCCTGCATTGGTAGTAAAATTATTACGACAAATTTAATTTCATTATGATTTCAATCTAGAGCTAAAGATTTTCACGGAGAAGTTGCCAATGTTCATGTGTTTGAATGTGAGTAGGGAACAAAAGGTGAATTGGTTCAAGCAATGGAATCAATCCTTTGTTTTGTGTGAGTTGTAAAAGTTCCCAAAGGTGGGATTCTCCAATGTGACATTTGATAAATGGCTATAGAAGGTTGTGTTTTTGTTCCAAACATTGCACATCTTCCCCATCCTAGTAATTTTTGACCTATAATGTGCAATTCCTTTGTCAATAAAGATATTCATTTCCTTTCCACTCTTACGCATAACTTGAAGGTGAGGTCATCAGCCTTTATGATACCACAATTCGGGACCTTGGGGTGGCATTAAACCCTATTGAAGTATAATCAATCTTTGAATATATCATGGATTGGTGATTAGACTAGGTATGGGAAATGCCATTCTTCTCTGAGTTCAAGCGCAAGGTTGGGATCACAAAGAACAAACCATTTGAACAACAATATGAGGGAAAGGAGGCAACAAAATGTGTGGATTACATATATGAGTTTGTAAAATGAAGGTTAGCATTTCCCCTCCCATGTTTACACTACAAAATGCATTTCAACTTGCATTGTAAACTGCAGATATTTTTACCATGTTTTTTTCCAACGATTACAATTTTGAAAATCCCATAACTTCCACAGATTTGGAATGATCCCAAGTCAGACAGATCTCTTTATAGAAAGGAGCTTGTGAGGAATTAGTCCTTGTGACACCTCCCACATTGTGGGTGGTACCTAGATTATCCTAACAATTATCACCACAAGATATCAACCTTCAGAAGAAATTTGATGTTGGTTTTATGGAAGAGCTCGTGAGTGTTGAGGCAAAGAGGATGGAGGATTCTCAAAAACAAAGTAAAAGAAAGGGGGAAGAGAAGTTGGTTATTGTATCTAAAGATGGTGAGGGTCAAACCTAAAATATGGATGTGGATATTCCCCCACAACCCCAATCACTGGATTTGATTATACATGAGAAGGCCTTGACACCTAATAAACATAAGCTTGTGCATTAGAAGCTCAAGTAGTTGATTGGTACTCCTATGCTTCCTCCATTTGCAACAATTATCCCCTTATGCACAACAACATCATCCCACCCCATTGTGGGATTCAATGTCTCATGGTTCACTATTGTGAAGACCAAACTTGCTAAGAAAATCTTGGCCTAATTCATATGATGAAATTTGCAACTTCTTTTCAAAGAATCTTTTTGAGTCCCATCCAACTTTCTTTTACGCAATCCTTGTTCATTTGGGATTCACTGATAATTGGTTTTTTTGTGGTTTGTAAAATTCGTTGGTGGAGAAGGTTTTATGAATATTCAAAAATATGCCCTCCAACCTCCATGTACCCCATGTTTCCAACCTTGGCAATGGTTCTTTACCGAAACAAGCTTGATGATGATTCTTTGCTATCAATGTTTGGTTTTGTGAACAAATACCTGGAACCAAATGGTTACATAGTTTTGTTTCACAAGGATTCACCCCGAGTTGCCAAGAATATTAGGTCATTATTGGAGAACAATAACTTCAAGATTTTATGGCATTGGTCAATGGTCAATAACTTGCAACATTCAATCCCAAAATTTATTAGCAAGAAGGTGATTTATTCAATTGACCTCAATTCCTTGGTGTTTGTTTTTCACCATTCTTCATTAACATTTTCCATCTTCTTCACATACTATGTTTAGTTGGGCAATTATGTTTGTTTGTGACAATGGGCAATTCAAATTCCAACCTCAAGTCAATGATTTTTTGGAGAAGGGAGTGCAACTTGGTGAGGATGACCTTTTTTGCAATTTGTCGACATTGGAAACAATGGACATGTCTAATTCATGTGTGCTTTTCATAGTTGTGCACCACATTCATCTCTTTGTATTGCAGTATTTCATCCAAAGATGTTCTTGGCTTGGGAGTCTTGTTGTGAACATTTTGGCCTCCACATGTATGTTTGGATTGTCACATGTTAATTTTAAATTTGTATGTAGTGTTTATATTTCATGTTACAGAATTGTTTATTTTATGTTTTAGGGAACTTCATTTGAGTATGCAACAATCTTGGTCGATAGGGCTTTATTCTAAAATCTAACAAGGAGATTTACCAAAAGTTTCTTAAACTTATGCTCAAGGAGTTAAAGGTTGGCGATGATACTTCTCAAGATTTGCACAACATAAACTTTGATTCAATCCATCCAAAGATAATGATAGTCAAACATGATTATGAGTAAATGCGTCATTTTCAATTTGTGTTATAGTTTTTTACACATCTTGCATCAATAGTAAACTAATAGCTTTGTTCCATCATTGTAGAGTTTCCATTCACAGGAGATATTGAACTTTGCCTTTCTTTCAAAGTTGTAAAAAATTTATGTACAAGCCTTCCCAACAGCCTCATTTTGCCTTAATATGTTGATTTGAAGGGGACATTTAGTATAAAGTTTGGGATTTACATGCATCAAATGACTATTTTTAAAGGGTTGTTAAATAATTGTCCAACCTATTTTTTATCACTTAATTATTATTTAATTTTCTAATATATACATATTTAAGCCACCTTACATCAATTATCCATTATTTCATATTATTACATACCCTACATTATAATTAAATTGGTTATTTGAATAAAATGTACCTTATTTGTAATTAATTATAATTTTTACCCAACAACCGATATATTGCACCCTACATTTTTACTCATGTATTTTCTTTTCTTTTTGTATTAACGTCCCCCTTTGGTATGTTAAAAACATCGTTGCCCATTTGTCTTCATTGCACTTTCCTCCTTCCACAACCACCTCTCGTCAATATAATAAACAAGTATTCAAATTCATTGATGACTAGGCTATTGAGTGATACCTTTTGTATTTCAAGTGTTTTTTTTCCCTCTATTATAGCTCTTTTCATGAATCTCCTTTCATGTTTTTTTGAGCTCCACATCCTTTGCAACATTTGATATGTCACTTTTCATTGACATTGTCATACTATATTTTTTATATTTGCAATTGAATTTTCATAATGTATGTTGTCAGATTTTATTTTGTTGTTGTATGTAAATAAAATATAAGTTAAAATGTTACTAGACACTTAACTTATAGGTTTAGGATTTCCATAAGTCTTTCGTAATCATTATCCTAATCTGCTAGTGTTTTAAAATATACATACCATTGTTTTTATGAGAATATTATCTATGAAGCGTAATATATTCCAATTTAATTAGTGGAGATGCTTAACATGGGATTTTAATTACAATCAAATCTATTTTGTACACTTGAGTTTCTAAAAACCATTATCCCCATCTCATTCTTTTATTCACATTCATCACACAATTTAATACACTATGTATCTTTTTTTGTCAACATATGGATTTATGTTGAATTGTCTTTATTAAAAAATTGCATGATTGGATATCATCTTGCCACAATTTGTTTTTGTTCCATCATTTTTTATCTCAATAAGGATTCAAAGGGTTTTTCATCACAAATTAGCCTGAATCAACTTTAAAAGCACATATATAAAAATATTTACTCTTAAGAGATATCCCTTCATAATAATCTTTCCTGGTGCATTACATTATTATAGTTATTGTCAAACTCCAAAGGGATTCATAGGATCCCACATTAATTTGTGATTTAGCCTGAAAGCCACATTATATATAAATATTTATTTTGAGTACATTTCCTTGCCTTTTAATCCTTCCCAATTCACTACATTATTGTATCTATAGTCAATGCTAACTATAGGCTTAGGTTTAACTTTAATATTGGATAACAAGAAAATGTAATAATGACCATGTTAGAAACTCTTATTGCACATTTTTGATTACACACTTGGGCAACAAAATGTTCAATGTTTCCCTATGGTTGGTGGTGACAATAGGGTTCCCAAAAAATTGAAGTCAAATTGTGCAAGGAAATTTGCATATTGGATTGGCCTTATAAATGAAGCCCATTACATCCATTTTTTATATAGGTTTGACGAAACATCTTACTCTTCCCCTATTGTTAGTGCCCATTATAAAACAACACTCAACTCCTAGTGGGAACGTGAATGCATTCTTGGATTGAATTAGACTAAATTGTGTTGAATTGGACTTTGTTGTAGACTTTGGACTTTGTGTTGGATCCCACTTCTTCCCAATCCTTAGCAAGTTCAGTGAAAATGTCATCATACTATTCTATTTAAAAAATACTTGCACGCATCGAAAATTTAAAAAGAAAAATTACACTAGAACAATTTGCAACTCTCTCCTTACATCTTTTCATTTAATTGTAATTTTCCTTCTTTCAGTCGATCTTTATTTTTAAGTCAATCTTTTTGTTGCGTTATATTCATCATAATCCTTAGGGAATAAATTGCATTCTTCCATGTTGCTTTCATCATCAAATAATTTAATAATGGATGGAAATTGTGATCATCTACTTTTGCATTTTTTTCCCTTGTGCTTATCCTCAACTCTTCTATTTTTGTTGTGATTCTTTCTACGAGTGTCTCAATGAGTTCCAAAATGCTCCTTGCCTATTCCACTTTCACATCACCAAACTTATGGTCGTCACCTTTCTCATTTTTTGTTTCTTGAGTTTTTGTAGAAGTGTAAAACTCTTCAATCCATGCATCTATACAACTATATTCGTCGAAATCTTGTGCTAAACATTTCCATTGATTATGATTCAATATTGCGAAACAAGTTCAATAGACTATAACTTCTATTCAACAACTTCTCAATTTCTTACAAATAATGGGATATTTACAACTTTCATGATGGTCCTCATTTGTATCAATGCATGTGATCTTGAACATATGATGGTGACCTCGTTTCCTCTCAATTATGTGATTCAACAATGATTTGATTACATGACCCACAAGATTTTTCATATGTGTTTTTTAAGTATTCTCCATTTTCAGATTTTGATGCCAATGGTGTTTTTGTCTCCCACTCTTCCTCCACCGGGTTTCCTTCTTTCTTCGCTACTAATGCATTCTCATTTTCATCATATTTGAAAATTGGCAATTCATATTCGTCGTAATTTGGATCACATGCATTTTTTGGCCACTTTTTTTGTGATGCTTATTTTAATACATATTGTTTCCCATGGCTTGTCCCCAACAAGTATTACACTTGGTGTATTACACATGTTTCGTAATTGCGGTTTATTGATTTGGCTAGCCACAAATTGTCATTAGGAGCTTATCACAAGTTGTTTACGAAATCTAGATTGAACATTTGTCTCATTATGGCCTAGACTTTGTATTCCTACATGTGATTTCTTGATGTCCAATATCCCATTCTAACACTATAGTCCGCATTGATTACTTTCATATGTCTTTAATCCACTTATAGATACAAATCCAATTTCTAGGAGTTCTAGTAGGCATTATCATAGTTCAAACACTATACTTGCAATGAATGTTTTTTGCATTCCTCATTTACACTCCACAATGATTTTTTTCATTACTTATAATCATTGAGGAGGTTCATGTCTATTTTGCATTTATCATTTTTAACAAGGCTCCTAATGTGTGGGATGTGAACATTTATGGTTGTCAATCATTGATGTTTTATTATTTGATCAATGATCATTTATCTCAATAGTCATAACATATATTTCTATGTCGATCTTTATCTTAATGCACGATGTTTGAAAATGTCCCACTTGGCACCAATTCATTTTTGAAACTAGATGCCATGTGAAGGCATTAGTCTTTTTAACTATTTAATTTTGAACACATTTTCTTATTAGTGTGCATTATTAACAATTGCATATGTGTCCGCAAAACCAATTATTATTGAAGTTCTTTTCAATTACACTTTAAATCAAGGTATTATTTCTTCTTGCTTCTCTTCTCACATATATCCCTTTAGTTTTGTTAAAAGTGTGATAAACACAATACATTTTAAATCCAAACTGACAATTGAATCCATTTTATTTCAAGTTGTTTTCCATGGCTTTTAAAATCTAGACAATGTAGATTACTATATGTAATGCATAGTTTGATTAAATAAACACTATTTCATTTTTGCTCCATTTAATTTTAACATGTCATTTCCTCTCACTTACATTAACAAAGATCACAAATGTTCAGCCATTTCCATGTGTGGTCTACTATGGTTAACCATCCATCATTGAAGTGTTGTTCTTCCGACCCATGATGCATGTTTGTTTGTTTTCTAGGATTTGCACACATGCTTGGTGAATATGCATTGTTTTCCTTTACATTTGGCTCCATTTGTTTTAATAGTGAACTACAAATTTGATGTAAGAAGACCAAATTTGAATATAAATTATGCAAAGACAACACCTTCTTATCTATTTTATCCTCAAGGGTTCAAATGTCATATATTCTAACTATCCCACACTTCTCGTGGTTTTAATGGCAGTCCAACAATTTGTCTATTCATAGGTGGTTGTAGAATTTTTTTTTTCATGTTGTGGGACTTAGGCCCGCCTACTTGAAGTTGCATATAATCTTTTTTGGGGTTTTGTAATTTCTATTGCTAATAATTCACATAAGGCGATCAACCTTCATTTGATAAGTCTTTCAAAAAACTAGTACATTAATGTTCTAGGAGTGGTTTTTTTAGGCTTGTGCATTGTTTCAAAAATTCCATCATGTGCTTCAACATTGCACAATGATAGTATTTTATATCTTGTTTTATAGATTTGGGGTTGGCCTTTTTATGGCAATAAATGATTTTTTTTTTCATCTTTTCATTTGCCCACCCCCAAGTGACCCAATCATTTGTGTTATTCACTTTGTTTTTTGGTAAAATGCCCCATTTTTTTTATTTCTAACAATCTATGTAAAGAGTCAAATAGATTGTCATCTTTTAGAGGAGTTCGCCACATGGTCTCAGTATTTGCTCTGAAATAAAGTCCAAAATTGTTTGCAACAATGCATTTTCAATTATCCACTCAATTGTGAGTGGTAGCTCATTAATAATCATTGATTTGATTGTCATTGTTCGAGAAATTCATAAAAATGGAGATACTAAATAAGGTAGTTAAATACATAAATTAATAGTAATGAGTGGGAGGATAAAAATATTTAGTTGAGGTAATAATAATGTAATATTGTATTAAAGGTATACCAAACACAAGTGGATAGTGATGAAAGATACAAAAAATGCAAATAAATAGTGAAGAGCAAAAAAATATAATTTAAAATTTTATTGGAATATAATGATAATGCAAACATTGAATCATTGATTCATATGTTTCCGTTGGGGTTCCAAGGATTGAATGGCCATTCTATATGTGTCTATTGGAGTTTTAGGGATTGAATGGCTATTGTATATTTGTCCTTCGGAGTTCTAGGGACTAAATGGCTACAATATATGCCCCATTGATTGGAATTCCAGGGACTAAATGGCTATTATATATGTGTCCTTTGGAGTAATTCCAAGGTTTAAATGGCTACTATTTATGCATTCGTTGGAGTTCCAAGGATTGAATGGTTATTTATATGCGTCCTTTGGAGCTTCATGGGGCAAGATCTTTTAAAAGATGCACCAAAAACTTTTTTATGCTTCAACACATGGGGCACAAACCTTGGTAGAGTCCTTTACTCATATTTGATTCAACACAGACATTGTTGTTGAATGTCCATGTGGCAAATCCACATGGTAGTGCTGATGTCTTAATTTATGCTAATGTGTTGGAATTTTTTTGGTCAAGGTATATTTTGACATGTCACCGAATCAGTCAAGGAATATTCCATGTGACATAAAATGAATATTTTGGGAATATTTTTTCTTGCTTATATTCACAAGCTCATGTTCTTGTTCACACATTCACAAAATAACAATTGCCCATTTACATGAACTAATTAATCCCATTAGCATCATCCTTTAGGTAAAGGATGATAAGTCTCTAATTATTAGGATGCCGCATGGGACTAATAATCTACAAATTTCTACCTTTAACAAGCACTTAGGTTAGGTTAACCCCCAATGGCCTATGTAGACCCTAGGTTAGGCCTAGACCTAGACCTAGACCACATGACACCTATGTTATGCTTAAACCTAGGCCATGTGGCATTTAGCTAAGAAAATCTTATTTCATTTTGGGTTGAACCTTTAAGGTTGAACATTTTTTATTGGCTCATCTTAGTTGGCTATTACATTTTCATGTTATTTTTTGTTTTTCCAACATTTATAGTGGATTTTTATATAATTTGGATTTTTTGAAATGGAAGATAAATAATATGAGATAAACATTTTAGTTGCAACCAAGTTGCAACCTAATTACAACTTAGTTGTAGTTGTAACCTAGTTGCAACTCAATTACAACATAATTTAAACCTAGCTAGGCTTAAATTAGTAGTCTACCTAACCTAGGTCGAGCTAGGCTAGTAGCTACATTAAGTAGATAAATACTTAGTTTATTAACTAGTTTAACTACTAACTAGCCTACACTACTTAGGTTATTTAGGCTACATAGTAGCTACCAACTAGTTTACCTAGTTAGGTAGTTTATTTGGCCTAAGCTAAGTAGACTACTTACTTATAGCTAGTGTTGTGCAGGTAAATGGTTTAGGATTTTGTGTAAATGTAAATCCCATAATGAAATTTATTACATTTTGTGTAAGTGTAAAACCATGTAAATCTGTTTTATATTGTGTGAAACAATGGAAGTGTACAAATAAATGCATTTATGTGGTTTTACATGGCCATGTAAAATAATGTAAATGTAAAACAAATACATTTATATGGTTTTACATGGTTGTGTAAAACAATGTGGAAAATGTGTCTTTTACTTGGGGAGGGGGGGATTTCATAATCTTTTCGGTGATAGGCCAAGCAAATGGCCCATTGCAAAAAAAAAACCCATCAAAACATGCCCACAACTAATTAATATGGATTTGCAAGAAGGTATGATCTTGTTAAGGGTATATATAATATTTACATTATCTTCATGTAAATGTAAGTGTTAAAAAAATTATGCATGGCAACAATAAAAATGTAAGTTTAAAAGTTTGGATGTGAATGTAAATGATTTACATGTATGATAAGGGAATTACAAGCCATATATATGGTTATTAACAATTACACGCACAAAATTGGTTGTAATTAGGTCACAATCATTAAAATATTATTATACCTATTGAAATTATGATTATTTAATTAGATATTATTATTATAAAATACTTATATTAAAATTAATAATATTTACAACTAACAAATGAGATAATAAAAAAAAAAAATAGATAGCTTGGGTTAAATAATAGTTAAAAGTATGATATAATAATAATAATTTTCTTATTTTCATTAATTAAGTAATTGTCATTGTTTTATAATAGTTATTAAAACCATTGGTATAAATATAATAAAAAATTATGAAAGTATTTTTTTCATATTGGAAATATTAATACTAATATTAGGTATTTAGTATTATAAATAACAATAAATATAACAAGTGAGATAATAATAAGAATAATAATAACAAAATGTTGAACATATGCTAACTACTAACTATAACAACAACAACAATAGTAATAATATTGAATTTTGGATCATTGAAAGCCATTTCTCTACCATGTTATATTTCAACAACATTTTATTGGTTAACATTTTGGTGAACGGTAAAAGCATGGTAAAGTATATCAAAAAATGATTGTTTTAAAATTTACCATATAACATGCATATAAAACCAAATAGGTATTGGAAATATAATTATAAATCATCCCAAACTTCTATCATTAGTATAAAAATTCATTTCTAAAAAAGTTAAGACCAAACAAATTTTTAAATAGACCAAAAGTATCCCCATTTGCAAGGTGGTAAGTTTGTAAATGGGGATACTTTTAATCTACTTAAAAAACTTAGTTGCTCTATTACTTTTGGGGATATAGATATCATTATATTTTTGAGAGTTGGTTATAATAGAAAAAGAAAATCTATCTATTAAAACCTACTTACTACATATTTTACAAAAGTCCACTTTACAAAAAGTAGATGAAAAATAGATTGCAAATTCTACTTTCAACTTACTTTTACAATGTGGAGTTTGAAAGTTAATGCATGATAGTGAAAAGTTATTTTGTCTTTGATCATTCAAGTAAAAATATTCCACATACAAATGGTTTATGATGGATTTTGTTGTTATTTTCTTTGTACTTGTCAAGTAGATTACCAAGGAGATTTAGTTGTCCACTTTACCATGCTTATGCCTTGAATGGGTTTTTTTATATTTCATTTGATGCAAATATACTTTCCTAAATTCTCTTAGAATTTCAACTTTCCTAATAGCATTTGTCCTTTAATAGTAAGTTCTTTTTTTGAAAGCAAAGAGAATTTAATTCTATGATCGAATTCAATATCTTAAAACCAATGTATTCACAAGTATAAAAATAAGAATAAACAAAATTGTGATGTAGAAGAAAAAAACTCCATTCAAAATAAATGAAAACAAGAGCATAAAAGAAGTCCCTTCCAAATTCGATCTCCTCTATATACAAAATTAAAATCAATCTATTCCTTTCAACATTAACAATCATTAGTTAATATAATAAACAATCAAAAATTCAAATTCGTCCCACAACCTATTATTCTAACCCACCTATTATAAATTACCTATTTAACTTGTGTCATTGGTTTACCAACTACCGCTTCATAAAAAATTCAGGTAACATTATCCCCTTCCCAAAAATACATTTCATCATCAAAATGTTAGTTTTAGATTCAATGTTGACTTATTTTCCAGCCACAAGTTGACTAACAAGTATTTGATCAAGTTCATTAGTGTTCATAGGTTGAACATTAAATTCTATTGTAACATTTTCCTAAATAAGTGTGTTTACCAATGTTACAGTTGGTGTGGCAAAAACCTTTGAGGGATGTGGTGGAATATAATCAAAATAATCATTGAATAATAAAATAATTTAGCCATATCTTCTTCATAATATGTAAATAGATTAGGAAATGCTAATACTTGTTCAACTTCCAAAACAATCATGTTATTCCTTCCACAATTTTTCTTTTCCATTTTATAAACACCTAACATGTCTATGTAACCACATTGAAAAACTATGTAAAGAACATGAATTAAAAAAAATCCTAAATCAATTTAATTTATTTCAACTATTTTCTTTTTAATTTCCATAATTACCAATTTAATATTGGAAGATCATGCATGCTTTACTTCAAAGTTTTCCAATTTTTCACGAAATTGGTTTCTTTTATTCCCTAACATGGTTGCCAATTGTTAGTGTTAATATTTTGCATTGTTAATGGGTTTTTGTCCTACTTCATTAATATAAATACCACGTATTTGTATTAATTATGACAAATTACTATTGAAACATAAAATAGTAAACATACAAGTCAACAACAATTAACATTGAATTGGAAATAATGCACACATTCTTCATTGAAACTTACAATGTTTTGCATTTTTTTCTTCCTCTAATTTTCATCACCAATGCTCTCTGTAAATTTATTTTTTTGACCCTATTTCCCATGTCCCATGAAAAAATCTCTCCCAAAGAATCATTAAATCCTTTCAAATATAAACCAAAATGTTTAGTCCAATTTAATTATAATTGTTTAATTCATAGTAGTGACATACGCTCAATTCGATTCAAACATACACGTATTATACGTTTTTTTAGGCTTTTTAAAAAATACTTGAAAATACTTGATACAAAGGCCAATTTTCAAGCCTTTGTATCATTATAATGTTTTTTAAAAAATACTTGAAAATACTTCTTTTTGAGCACCTTCGAAAAATACTCGTATTTCGTATGTCACTACTATGGTTTAACTATTTGTCATATCAACATGCAATTCTTACTAATGACTATTTATTCTATCATTTCAAGTTACTAGCCAGTTGACTTACATTGTACATACCACCATGTCTTTTCATTAGGTTGTCATTTTGACTATTTTTATATCTGGACTACATGTTAATTTTATTTCCTATAGTCTATATTTTTTGTTGACACGTATATTTTCACCATGACAAGGATTTATAAACAAGTAAACCAAGAACCTTGATGATTCCAAAAAAATTAAAGATAATATTTTTGAAGTTTCTCAAGTCCAACAAAACAAAACAAGAAAATAATACAAGGACAAGAAGATGAAGAAAATTGAAACAACTTATTTCCAATCTTTCTCTCCTCAAACAACAACCCAACAAAACATTGCAACAAAAAAAATAAAACCAAGAAACTCACAAAAATTGTTTTTAGAGCTTCTCAAGCTCAAAAACAAAACAAGAAAATGTAGAAAATTGGAAATACTTGTTTCCAAGCATTTTATTATCAAAACAAAAAACTGAGATAATGTTCCAATAAAACAAAAAAAAAGAGAAAGTTAGAATTGCAACTCTCTTGATAAACAATCCAATGTGAAAATTCAGTAATCAACAAAACACAAAAACCAAACTCATGGAACTTACCACAAACCACTATTGTTGTCCAAGTTTCAAACTTTAGCTTTCTTGCTTCTTGAAATCCAAGAACATAAGACAAAAATCAATTTGCACTTGAAACTTCAAGCACACTGAAAACAAAAGAAACCAAAACCAAATTGCAATTTCCCAATTCATAAGTCAAGAAACTAAAACAACACCATAACACGTGCCATTCACCATAATACATTAACAAATGAAAAACAAAATATTAATTTCAAAACACATACATGACTAGAGAGGAGCAAGAGATTCAACTTCACAAAGATGAGTCCCCTTGCTCCTCCAAGAAGATAATAACCTAAACCCAAAAAACTTGAACCCGTACACACCAAGGTTACTATTTAAAACTTACCAATCCTATACTAGGTTAACTTAAACATACTATTCACAAAATACCCAAATAACACTTACATTAATTATGATGATAGTTTTATTTTAAAATAATGTGGACATATTAGAATAATCTAATAAAAAGTATTTAATTATTTTTGGAATTAAATTACCAAAAAAAATGAAAGTAAATTGAAATATAATGTTTTCACTTGTTGGTTCTAATTATTCACGTAAAAATAAAAACATGGTACAACATTTCAAATCTAAAAAAATGACATTGAGAAAATGGAAATATAATTTTAATAATATAATTTCACAACTGAAATTATTTTCATTGTGAGGTTTTGTAAGAAAACACTTTAAAAATTATACTTAGTTTCTTTCCAAATAAAAATAAAAGAATGAATTCTTTTACCATTTGAAGTTTTTAAAATATAGAGTTCAACTAAATTAAAAAAAAATTAAATTGAAATTATTTAAAAAATTATTGTAATACATTACTTCATTTTGAATTTTTAAAAATTATAAATTTCAATGTAATTATCAAAATAAGAATTAATTAGGTTTAATAATGATAGTTAAACATGTAAATGTGTAAATCAGTTCATTGTGAAATTAACTAATCATATAGTAAGCTTATAATGTGTGATATTTTTAAAAAATGGCTTTATACATTTTGGCAATAACAATTTATATCACCACATGAGGAGGTGGGTGAATTGTAAAACCTTGGGTTGTGGTCAAGGAGGTGAAGGTTCAAACTTCATTTGAATGTTCATTGAACCCAAAAGAAATAAAATTGACAATTTATAATCATGAATTTAGTGCAATTTTGGATTTGTCCATAATTTAATTTTGATAAATTCAAACATAATTATTAGTACTATTAAATTATATATATAATAGTACAATATTTAATATTGCCACATTAACTAGTAGTTTTAATCATTTCAATCAAATTTTTAACATAAGCAATTAGTTTAATTTAATTAATTGAGAACAACTTTGTCCCTATTTGTTTTGATTGAAGTTTCAATCATAAATACCAACATAAAAACAAATAATTGTAATATTATGAAAATTTGAAAGTAATCTTGAAAGAGTTAAACATTATTCCAAAAAACATTGGATTAAGATATAGAGGCCACCAAGTCCCAAAAGAAAACATGGAAAATAAATTAAACATTATTAAAAGGTTTATGAAAACTAGAAAATATTGAAAGAGTTGAACACTTTAGGAAACACATTGCATTAAGATTTGGTCATTACTAGGTCACAAAAGAAAGTATGGAAGATAAATTGAACATAGAAGGTTGATATGAGAGTTAGAAAACAATGAAGGAATTGAAAATTGTGAAAAAACCGTTAAATTAAGATTTTGTAGCTACCAAATCAAAAAAGAAAACATGAAAGATAAATTAAACATAAAGGGTTAATACAAAAGTTAAAACGTAGTGAAGGGATAAATTCCTAGTGATGACATTCTTCATTTTGCACATTAAAATTCTTTAAAATTCTTCATTTAGCACCTTGTCAAAACATTCTTGACCCGCGAATGTTTACCAAATTACACTGGTTGATCTATAAAA
>Ga0116228_10000732_pt1 | contig 25676 bp, 24 predicted proteins | sample S1TSphfallax_2_FD_89694 | JGI IMG/M metagenome (GOLD analysis project Ga0116228, IMG submission 89694) | Host-associated microbial communities from peat moss isolated from Minnesota, USA - S1T2_Fc - Sphagnum fallax MG | ecosystem: Host-associated > Plants > Peat moss > Unclassified | place...
AACAACGAAATTGTGAGGAACTCGAAGCACACTCCCAACTCTCAGCACTAAAAGGGGTAAAGGGGTGTGCTGAAGCTCTAGGATGGGACTAGGAGGAGTGACAAGCTTTAGTTACTTACTCGAACTTGCACTAAACCAACCAATGAGTTGGTTAGTATAATTTCTAGAGCACCTTTAGTGTTAGGACAAGCCACAGGCAACTCTGAACTCACAAGACTCACCACAGCCCGGACTCGAGGGAAGCCACCACCTTCCCCCATATAGTATTTTCTGTGCCTCCCTGCGGCACCCACATCCGAATGGCTTTTTGTCTCGGGATTCCTAAGGAGGAGTCCCGAAATTGCAACGGTTTGGATTCCTGCAACTTTGTGAGACTATAACTCTTTGTTCAGACCTTCGATTGGGATGAGGTCTAAAGCAAAGTTGTAGCTTTTGTCAAGAGCTTTCCAATGGTGTGTTGCACTCCCCCTGCACACATCGGGGTTGGGTTGATTCTCGACTTTTAATGGTCGGGAGTCAAATTCCCAATTTGACTTTCGGCCTTTCTTTTTGCCATAACTTGTGCTGTAGATGTCCAAATGGCTCATGCGAGCCCATTTTCGACATTTACACTTCGATAGCTTTCCAATGATATAAAGAACGCCCCAATGCAAAGTGTTTTGACCCTTGTAATTGAACTCTAAAGTTTTGAGAGTTTCGAAGGACTCCCAAGTCCCCATTTCGGGAGTGTGAGTCTCATCCTCACACTCTCTCAAAGTAAAGTTGTGATAGTATTGTAAATCATTCTAGAATTGATCCCACTTTAGGAGTGCATGTTTCCTAGCTCGAGAAATGGCCTTCTACTCATTGTGACAAAAGTGAACTAGGGGGTTGCTCAAAACCCACACATTCATGGCCACATGGATTTGAACCCTTGGGGCCTCCTCCCAAGTAAATAGGTGTCTAGCTTACCTGTCTCCATAACCACCTTATGGTGTGCCCACAAATGTCGTACCAAGTTATACTTGGCTATGTAGGATGCATCACACCCATCAACCCTATAAGCAAATTCGGGCCCATCCCTTGCCCAATGGACACCTTCTATAGTAACAAGGGGAGGGGTAAGTACATCTGAAACCAAAAAAACAAAAACAAGAATCAACATTTTAAATGAAGGTTAGCCCATGTACAATGAGGGTATTACATAAATAGATAGAAGATTTAAACCTAAGGATGAAGGTATTGCATAGAAGGATACAGATAAAAAACACAAGGTGAAGGTATTGCACAAAAAGATAAAAGATCCAAAATGCAAAACAAGGGTATTGCCAAAACCCAATGTTCAAAAGATAATTTTAGATAAAAAATCACCTACAAAGGTTTGGGGTATTGCTTTTAAAATTCCACCAAAAAATTGCCCCACCCACCTTTTCATAGGGAAAAGGAAGGTGGGGCAAAAGTGGGGTTTAAGGAGTAGAATTAACAGGTATTGCAAGAAAAAATTTGACAAGAAAAACCCCACCCATCTTCACCACTTGAGAAAATGGGTGGGGCAATAAATTTGTAAAAGAAGTTTAATATATCACCTCCATCAATTTGGGCATGAAGTTCAATGTCTTCATTAGTATTTTCTTCCTCCAACACTAAAGTAGGAATTACATTTTCTTGTCTTTTTATCATCAAAATAATTTTCTCCAAATTTGCCTCAATTCTATCTACATTTACAACAAATGCTTCTCCAACATCCCCATTCGCTTACACTTGCTTTTGAACAATTTCAAGAATAACCAATGTAATGACATCTTTAGCTAATATTTGCATTTCTTGTCCTCTCACCTTTGCCTCCAAATCTCCTTCACCTCTCTTGCCATCTTTAACTAAAACTTGTTGATTTGCTCCACCGTTCCTCGTTCTTGTTTGAGTTTGCATCTAACACAAACACAACAATTAAAAAATAAAATTATATACCAAAAAAAATAAAATGCTAGCATTATCACCATGTTCAATTAGCACATGTGCTAGCACCATGATCATCGCATTCTTTTGCTCTTGCGACACCACACCATAATGACCACAAGTAGTGCAATTGTTCGGTTGTTTGTTTGTTTTTTTTTTTTTTTGGTGCATTCCTACAAGACAACACTAAAACAATGACAAGCAATGCAACTGCTCATCATCATTTTTTCCGCCTACAAAACAACAAAGAGGATGACAACTATGTACCATCGTCATCTTCTTTGCAACAAAAAGAAATAAAAGAAGATGATGACAATAATGTTGTTGTCATTTTTTTCACAACAAAAAAAAGATAATGAACAACTACACACTACTCATTGTCTTTCTTTTTGCACTCCTACAAGAGAACACCAAAGGAGGAGGACAACGACACATGGTGCCATTGTCGTCCTCTTCATATAAAAAAAAAGGATGATGATGACATATTGTGTTGTCATTGTCTTGTTCATAGCGAAACAATCGGACGAGAAGACAATGGCACCATCATCATCGTCGTTTTTTTTGTAACAAAAGAAGAGAAGAAAAAATGACAATGATGGTGTTATCAATTTTGTTTTTATGTTTCCCTATTTGCAAGAAAAAGAAATAGAGGAAGAAGATGATGATGACACCATTGTCATCTTCATCTCTTCACAACTAAAAAGAACAAAAATATTTCAAAAAAAAGAGGAGAAGGTAGGAGCTTACCTTCTGCCACCACGTTGAAGGTCTTAAGCTCCTATTTCCTTGCTCCTGAGCTCCTCTTGCCCTCCTCCTAAGCTCCTCTTGCGATGGCAATGGCGGAGCTCATTTGTCTTGCAATGGTGATGGCGATAAGAGCACTAGTGGGCACTGGAAGTGAGCGCAAATGGTGAGGTGGGGAGGGGTTGGCAGCATGAGGGAGGGAGGTGGGTTGGAAGGAAGAAGGGCGGTAAGTAGGAGCTTCCCAAAAAAAACCTCTGATTAAGGGGTGGGCCAAAAAAAAAGTGGAATAAAAACTGTTCCCAGAAAAAAAAAACTGAGCTAGGGAATAGAAATTGGGCTGAAAAAAAAATACTGACCAGGTAAACTGACCCCCAGGGGGACAAGTTTCATCCCATCCATGAAACCCCAGAACGGGATTTTTTGGATGGTGCACTGGTGGGTGCTGGGTCACTCAATGCTCACCCAAGTACAGAACTTGTGTTCTCAAAACAACACATTACAGCTCAAGTTGTGGTTTCATCCATTATAATGTGAAATATGTGATGATTATTATGACATATATTAGACTAACAAGTTCACTTTACAAAGGGTTGAAAGGACCAAAAGAGTAGGGAAATGTAAATGGATGAAAAATCAGCATTAAATGCATTATGAATAATTTTTCATGGCCTAATGGACTTATGCCAGGCCCACGTTTTTGAGCTCAACAAATCACAATTGGTCAGATTTTGATGGTCCAAACTCCACTTTTTTTTATAGCTTCTCTTAGAGGTGGGTCTACAAACATTTTGTTATAATCTTTTCTCAATTATTATTATTATTATTATTATTATTATTTTGGAAGGTGGGTGCAAAGTTCATTAGCCCATGGGACAAAAAACTTGGGATTGGTTGGAATTTTTCTAAATATTTTTTTTCAATTTTTCTAATAATTTGTTTTGAAGGTTGGCATGAAGTTTGTTAGCCCATGGTCCAAAAAAGTTGTGATTGGTTGAAGGTTTTACAAAGAAAATTCTTGATTTACTAATAATGAAATTAAAAAGGTAGGCATGAAGTTCATTAGCCCATGGGCCAAAAAATCCATGATTGGTTGGAATTTTTTACAATTTTTTTTTTCCTTTCTATGACCCACGATGATCCTACTAGCTTGAAGGAAGTGAAGGAAGTGGAAAAAAAGAAATGGATGGAAAGTGATGGAAAAATAAAAGGAAAAAAATTAAAATAGTAGTATAAAAAAGTCACATAGAATATCAAGTTTAAAATCAAATTTTACATTAATTAATTAATTACCTTTTTTTTTGGCTCCAATACAAATGTTGGTACCTCAATAAAGTCTATTCTCACTTTACATTAGACTTCTAACTCAACCCCACACATAAATGATTTCTGAATTTCCATGGGATGGCCTTTGGAAGTGTTTTTAGGGCTCTCACCAATTCCATTGTCATTAGTCCCTCACCATAGTGTAAAGGGGGTCTTAGAATAATATGCAACCTGGTGTTTCTTTTTTCAATTTTGTGATGCAGCATGAATGGCAATCATCCATAAGATCATTTAGCCAAATTTGGCTATAAATGAAATATGAAAAAAAATAAAATTAAGCAACCTTCTGTATCACTGACTACCTAGTGAAACCAATGTAGTATCTATTGATTTTGAATTTTAAAAGTCAAAATTTGGCAATTCGAAACCTGGAAAAACACTCTTTGTCACATATTTGAGAAAAAAATCAGCAACAAAAAATACACTAATGGAGCCTGCCTATGAATTAGGCCACTAGACAAAGTGATGACCATATATAAAGTGCTTTTCCTTCTAAAAGATCATCCATTTACATGCAAGTTTGCCCCTGGCCTAGAGTGGACCAGCAGCCACCAGTGCCCCATCCATTAGAAGCCACTTATGACTCAGCTGTAGATGAACTCCAACCCAGTTCAGGTTAGGTTTCATCTTGGTAACTCATCCATGGGTCACCTACACTAAACCCATGGATGAGTTACCAAAATGAAACCTAAATAATTGACTACCAGGGAAGTAGATGCATGTAGATGGTTAGTGCATAAGGTAATGGATAGAGGGATGTTAGTAAGTTGGTAGTTAAGGCAACTGAACTAATTAGCTAGGGAACTGGAACCCAATGCAAAAGTGGTCCTTGTTTGCTCACCATCCATCCCTCATGATCCATCCCTCATGGTGGCACAGTTGTTAGTTCCCTCTGGCAAACTTTGTAAAAGATCATCCAGTTACATGCCAGATCCAATGTTGGTTAGGTATTAGAAATTGCTCCAAACCCTCATTCTTAGGGTTCATAACCATGCTCTTGTTACCACCATCTACTCATCTCTCCTTCCTCTCTTGCACTTTCATAGTCTTTTGCTCTACTCATTGTTCCAAATTATTTACTATTGTGATTTCTCTAGTGTTGGGAACAATTGTAGGACATTATAGATGTCATTTTTAGTTTTGACAATTGTAACTAGTTTTAGGATGACCATAAGCATTGCCAAGATGAATACATGATGAAGTTCTTGTGTTAAATTTTTGTTTATTCTTGAATGATGAATGCTCATTTCATAACATTCATGCCCAACGTCCTTTATGTTCAACAACAAAAGTATGAAACTCCATTTGATATTTAAATGTTCCTAAATCTTGAATTTCTTAAATCTATAACATCCATAGTGCATTATTCATTAGTTTTTTTATCTTTCCCATGTTGCAAAAAATATCCCACCATCCAACAATGACAACAACTATGATGAAGGCCCAACAAGTAAGAAGTCTAAAGGCAAGAAGAAAACACAACTAGTTGGGGGTACCATGTTTCTTGAAGTGTAGCCAAGAAACCAAGGTAACCCAATTGAAAATATGTAAAAATATTGGATCTTATAAAGGCAAGAAGAATGAGCACATTGTTTACCTTGATAAATTGGATTCACATGATCAACTTGAAACCATGTGGGTAAAGCCAAAGATCTCACATAATGTCATGATTACAGGTCATTCACAACACATGCAAAACAACCCAACATGTAAGGATTAGTGATAATCCATATCAAATGAGTTCAAAGAACTTAATGAATATATGTTTAATACTATTCATAACAAAAGTTATTGGTCAATGAGCCCTCAAGATAAGGCCTCCTTGCACTTGCCCAAATTATTCAACAAAGTTGTTTACAATTTCATACTTGAATTCATGGGCATTATATGTCCAATCTTCAACCACATGTTTATGACACCATGGATGATGAAGATAATGTCTATTGCCTCATTGGTCTCACACCACATGCATGCACCAATTGACCTCAATGAGAGCAAGATTGAAGATGTTGATTATGGTTATGAAAACTATCCACACAATTTATGGATCACATTGTTTAAAACCATCGTATCAACATCTTCAACCATGCATGTCCAACAAAACTCAAGAATGTTCATGAATGGTGACATTAACAAACTTCATCAAATCTCAACACCACCAACTATTCCTTGCAATAGAGTTTGGGGTGAAAGCACATTACAAGGGACCCCTTTTATGTGTCATTGTATATTGTTTTCTTAGGTGGTGAACTTTTGAACTTCAACATTGTCATTATTAACAAGGATTTTAATATTTTTTTGGATATTATGATAACCCATTACATAAAGAAATCACTTAATGAAAAAATTATACTTTATAAATTCATATTATGTGATGTTAAAATATATTTGTTTGAAACTCATATTCGTATACTTGAACAAATTTCGTAAAAAATCAGAATATAATCCAAAAATAAATTAAATGATTTTAAAACTTTATGAAAATTGAAGATATTATATTGAACCATGTTTGTGAACCATGTGAAGAATTTGAAAATTTTCATCTCAAAAATAAAAATAGGAGAGACATGATAAATATGTGATAAATTGAAAATTAACAAATAATCACATTCACATGGAAGACCTTGACAAGGATAGCTAGGGTGGGTTTGTTTTCAATTCCATTAAAAATTCTTATTTCAACAATTAATGAAACCTTGATGTTAGTGCAATTTGAAATGAAAAATTGGTGTTGTTAGTGGGTAACTTTGGCAACAAAATGTTTTTTTTTTAGTACATTTGGTAAGTTTTTTTAGAAAAAAATTTCTTCTTTAACTTATTTATCATTTTTTGAAAAATACATAAAATGAAAATTTGACACAAAATATCTAACACAAATTTTATTGCCTTTCAAATGAGTGTGATTTTAGACTTTTTTTTCATACACTTATATTTGTTTAAATGAAAAACCTCATCCGTATGTTTTTTTGAAATTATCACATGAATGGAACTTTTCATATGGAACTGAAATGGTATAATCAACTCATAATATTTAATCATATTTGTATACATGACAACAAAAACATATTTTTTATATTATTAAATTGTGATCAAAATGATTGTAAAGTTAATTTTACTTGACTAACATGATTAATTTTATTTGTTTTGACTAACTCAAAAAGTAGCAATGTTTGTTTTGAATAAGTTCAATTTAAAAAAAATCAAAATGGGCATTACAAGCAACATGTTGGCCATGGGGGACCCTTGCAAAAATTGTGGTGGGTGACATCATGACTAAACCTAGTTTTTAAAATATGATAGAGTTGGTAACATGTCATCACATATGACTATTGCAACTAAAACATGCTACTTTTTTGTCTTATTTGTGGCATATTGTATACAATACATACATTTGTATTTATGATTTACCTACCTATCTGAGGTACATCATCTTTTACCTACCTCCTAATTGCCACCTACCTACCAACCTACTTAATAATCAAGCACTACCTACTACCTACTACCTATTTACCAATGTTAAAATTGTCAAGGTAAGGTGGATGGTTATAATCCACTTATGGTGGGGTGCAAAGGTGGCATATTTTTTCTTGTGTTGGCAAATCTAATTGGCTATGCAAAAACCATTTTTTTTCAAAGTGGCTACAATTAATGTCTTTTGTTCATGACCTTGTGGCAAGAAACCACATAGGGATTTATGTTCATGTTGCTACAAGTGTTTTTCATGTTGCAATTTATGGGGCTATTAGATTCAACACAAGGTCAAACATGGGGCAACAAAAACATTAATGAATCAACTTTTGTGGCTTTAGAAAAGTGTGAAGAAGTGTCGAACAAATATAAGTTGGATTAATTTTATATTTATAGTATGAATTTCAAGAAATCTTTGATAAATTACCTAGTGTGGTTAACACAATATGCCCTTATGGTGCACTAGTGGTCTATCACAAATCTTTAATACCTAGGGCCTTATGCATCAAAAATCATGTTTAAAATTTACAACATAAATGGTTATAGTTCTAAAAAAATAATTGTTAACAAATAATCAATTCTCCACACAAATAGAAAAGAAAAAATATTGTTAAAGAAATGTAGTTCACTTGTATGTTTTTCTTGTGATGTAGGCAAACATAATTAACAAGAGCCTTATGACCTAGGTAAAAGCACATTACACTAGACCAAAATTGGTAGTTAAAAGTCCATTTTAAAGTTCAAATCTAGTGATTAAAAAAAAAAACATTTAAATGGTGCTGAAGTTCACATTTTTTTCCATTTCCAAGTTCATACCACCATAATTTAAACTTTTAAAAAAAAATTCTAAAAATATGGGCCTTGAAAAAATCAAATTTAGATATTGAAATGGATTCTACAAATTTGAAATTTTCATTTTAAATCTTACATTTTTTAAAGATTTTTTCTTGATTGATTTTTTCATCTTAAGTGTTATGGTACTTCAATGTGTGGTAGTAAAAAGTTGTAGGTTTAGTTTCCAACTCCATTAAAAGAAAAAAGTCCATAATGATTATTTTTTTGGGGTAGTTTAGATTGTGAAATTAAATGTACCATTCTTTGTAAAGTCCACCTTCAATTGAACTTTATCCTTTTGGTAATTTTTCTTTTGGGTTTGAAAGACTAGAATGTAAATTTTAATTTTTCATCTCACTTTTGTCAAGCTCTTCAAATATATTTGAATACAATGCAACAATACTTGATTCATCTAGGAAAAACTATTATTGTGACATCCTAAAAAGTCCATCATAGTGTGCTTTTACCCACCTTCAAATGTGTCTTGTTTTTGTCTTATGGTTGGATTTCATATTGACACATTGATTCAAATTACATATATCAGTTCACCTATAATTCAACCACATAATCTCACTTGCAATTTAAACTTCTTGCCAATCTTAAAATTATAATGTTATATGTGGTTGAGCACAAATGAACTCAATATAGGTAATGTATTATGTGTTTTCTATAAAACAAAAGGAGAAATGTCTACACAATTCATGTTGCATTCCAAATGCATGCATATTTGTGAAATGGATGTTGCAACATTATGTAGCTTTATGTTACATGATGGTAATTGCCTTCAAAAAATTGCCTTCAAAGTAAAATTATCATTAGTTAATTTTAGAATGGAATTCCAATTAAAATGTATATGTTAATGTAGAATTTATTTAGTCTAGTTAGCCTAGTGAACATCTGAGTAATTTCTTAATTACTAGTGATAGATATTCATTTACCATCTTCTATTTACTAGGAAATGAAACTACTTGGGTAGTTAGTTTTTTTAAATAAAATGATTGGCATGAATTTGATAATCAACTAGGGATTTGTGGAGGGGGTTAAGATTAGAGCCTACCTTTTTGTAGGAGTGGATGAGGTGCCTTTATGGCTTATGAGTGGTGGGGAACTTGGTGGGTGGGGAATTCTTTCATTCCTTTTCATTCTATCTTGTATGGGGTCCTTGGTATCAAACTCTCACTTGTTTCTTCGAAATTAATAGGGTTAATGGTGAAAGAAATTGTATTTGATGTTGGGAAAAAAATACATCGTGTTCCATGGAAGTATCGAAGGTACTTTCTTTTTGTTTTGTTGATTTGCCTTGATTGCTTGGTATAAGAAGAACACTAAGTATTGTTTGATATACAAGATTCTACCTTTCCACAATATATTTTATTTTTCTTCTTTCTTCATATTTGGTTATTAAAGATGGTAGGACGGTAGTTACAATAGGAAAGTAGCAATATGAGGGCAACATTTTTAAAAGGTGAAGGCAATAGTTTTGCCATGAATTATAAGTTATAGAAGTATTATCAAGTGATTGGAAGGTAGCTACTTTCCAACCCCCATTTTGAAGTTTTCAAAATTGTTTGGAAGGTTTTTTGGGTTTTTTTACCTTATTATTTAAAAGGTACGACTATGTCACAACCCCACTTTGGCCAAGTGTGAGGGTGAAACTCACACTCCCAAAGTTGGGGACTTGGAGTCCTCTGGGACTCTCGAATGTTTAGAGTTCGACAGAAGAAGCCAAAACACCTTGTAGTGGGGTGTTCTTGGTGTCATTGGAAAGGTCTTGAAGTGTAGATGTCCAAAATGCCCTCGCATTGGTCATTTTGACATCTGCAGCCCAAGTTATGGGCAAAAGAAGGGCCGGGAGTCAAACTAACAATTTGACTCCCGACCACTAAAAGTCGGGAATCGACATCTTCCCAACATCCGAATCGGGAGTGCGACATGGCGTTGGAAAGCTCTGGAAGAGAGCTATAACTTTGGTTCAAACCTTGTCTTGATCAGACTTGGTAGTCGGGAGATATGAGCTCCCAAAGTCCCGGGACTCTAACCGAGACAATTTCGGGACAATTTCGGGACTCCAACTTGGGAGTCCCGGGAAAAAGAGTCATTTGGATGTAGCCTCCGCGGAGTGGCGCAGAGAATACTATATGGGGGAAGGTGGTGGCTTCCCCCGAGTCCGGGCCGTGGTGAGTCTTGTGTGTCAAAGTGCATGTGACTCTTCCCAACACCCAAGGGTGTCCCGAATGCGAACTAACCTTCTTGTGGTTGGTTCTTGGATGCAGATTCAAGCTTGATCTTTTAGTCCCTCTTCCTAGTTTAATCCCGGGACTTCTAGCACGCCCCCCTACCCCTTTTTAGTGTTGGAAGTTGGGAGCGCCTCCAAGTCTCATATTTCCGTAACTCAACACACTTGGACCCTCAAGTGGGTTCAACAAGGAACTTAGGAGTGCGTCAGACTACCTTCCATTAGGCAGTCATTTGATTAAACGATTTTTCATGTTTTCAATCACCTTTATCCAACAAACTTCATCAGGTTTGAATTTCTGTTCATTATGAAAAAATAAGATGATTTACAACCAGGCTTGCAAATAAGCTTTTAATTTGTAGTGATCATTTTTACAAGCATGAATGTTATAATACAATATGTGAAACCATAGACATATATGCAACTCATGCAAGTTAGTTACAATTATGTAGCAACAATTAATGTGCAATTCTATTACAACTAGTTTATAATCACAATGGTAACATCGTGTTGAAATTACTTTATGTCAATCCATCAAAATTTGACATGTAAACACACTACGAATTTTTTGGTGATTTAAATTTTTTTATTAGTCTCCATCATCCATTATGATTGTTCATTTTATATGGTCTTTAATTGTGACACATGGCGCAATCAAAAATTTCCACATGTCATATTAATTGATTTAAAAAAAAAAACTAGGTAAATCAATACATAGGCATAGGCAGGTATGTAAGTAAAACCTACATACCTACATACCTAAGTTACATACCTACCTACCTACATAAGTAGGTTGGACCTATTTATAGTACATACATATTTACTTACCTACCTAGGTAAACAAGTAGATAGGAAGGTAAAAAGGTAGGTAAGTTGAAGGGTAACCATGCAATTTTTTTATTTTATGTTTTGTCTTTAGGGTTAATATTTTATGAACTCATCCCAAACTTACACAAGTATTTTAATGTGAATACACAAGAAAAGACACCTTGTTTATATTGTTTGTGAAATGAAATTCATGGATAAAACATATGGGTTAAATCTTTTAATTGTACAATATTTGCAAATTGGGTTGCAACTATAAAACAATTCTCTCAGATTTTTTGTGTTTGTTTTTAATTTCTCAAATTGTAGAACTTAATAGGTAATTATGTAATAATTATAAATGTGAATTTATTATCCATAATTTATTATCTGTAATATTAATATTAATTATTTCTGAGTTAATTAGTTTAAATCAATAAATAAATTAGTTAGTTATGAGATATTTAATAATATAAATTGAAATAAATTTCAGATGATTAATCATTGGGATTTCCAAAATTAATTATTTGGATTACTTGATAGTTAATTATTTAAATTAATTATCTGAACTTAATATGTGCATTAATTATTTAGTTGAATTGATTATTTCATTAATTAAATAAATTAAATATTAATTATCATTTAATAGTTGATAAATTATTGAAAAAAATCATTATTAAATATTAAGGATTAAATATGAATGGTTTTTTCATTCATTTATTAACATTTGAACAATAGTCACAAGATAATGGAAAAATAATACTTTTATTCTGGCAACATAGTGGGACAACTAGTTGTATAAATGGAAATCATAATTAATAATTAGTTGCAAATGTCATATTTGATAGGTGGTGAAAATGAATACATGTGATATGGTCAAATGTTTTGATGTCATACATTAGTTGTAATGTAGTTGTTACACCCAAGTTAAATGTAACTTGTCAAAAAATCAAACATGATTAACTACATTTGTATGTATGATGTGTGCATCACACTGTATAGGTGTCCCATTTGTAATTAAATTGCAATTACATTACAATTCCCTACTTTTTTGACATGGCATTTTATTTATTAATTACTTGTATTTCCATGCTCTAGTTGTAATGTGGTCGTATATTAATTGTTTTGGAACTTTAGTTGCAAAACAATGTGGTTTTAGTGGACATGATTTTTCATAATGGTTGTTGAATCCACAATTAACATTTTTTTGAAAATAAAGTTGATAGAATACCAAATTAGACTCAACATTTGGAATTGAAATGAAGGCCAAAAATTAAATACATATTTCAACATAGGCCAAATAATTGGGAAATGTTACCACTTTACCCACACTTTTAACGTAAGGTTATGCAAACTAATAAACACCAATTTTGCAATTTGCATAATATTTCATCAAATGTACAATATTTCCATGCAACACATGCATCAAAATTTGTCAAAACAAATTTAATGGTTGTTGCTCCACCAAGACTTGGTCCCACCAACACCATGGGCCTTTTCACATAAGTTTTCCAAGTCTATGTACACAAAGAAGTATTAAAATTTCAACCAAAAACCAATGTACAAATCATTGAGTTGTAAAATTAGAGATTTCATAATTCAAAATTACATCCATATGGTTTTAATCACACCATTAAAAGAAAAGGTCCATATTATGGTTGTAATTTGTGACTATAAATAAGTCACAAATTGTAATGAACATCAACAATTAAAAGTTTATTAATTGCACAAATGGAGTTGCACTCAACATTTAATTACAAATGATGATTCATTATGATGTCAGCACATTCCACATAGATGATATATACAATCAACAAATACATTTTCATTTATTGACTATCCATATATACAACTTGAAACTAATCCCCATTTTTGCAATTAACATATAACCCACTCACTAATTGCCCCTTGTTAACATAAAAGATTTTCTTGTAAGTTTTTTTTGAAAATATAAATTGAATCCCCATCATCTATGTTAAATGGCCTACAATGTCATCACATTAATCAATGGATATATACCATGTAACATTATGTTTTTTAATGGGATTGTTTTGCAAATGCAAATGTGCATAATATGCACAATATGCACATAAAATGCCACACTTAAAAATATGTCTTCATGCAAATGTCTAAACTAAATTATACCATTGATTAAACCAAAATGTTCAAAGTTCAAACTTGAATTAACATGGATGTTACAAAGTTGTCACAAACTTCAAAGGTACAATTGCTTGAAGGGGAGTCAAATCTTGATCCAATTTGAATCCTACCTAGTGCAGTTTAGGCCCTACTTACACCCAAATGCAATAAAATAATAAGGTTTGAGAAAAACACATTCAATCATTTTTGGGTTTCACTTGAATGATAAAAGGAAATTTTTCACCATTCACAACCAATGTATTTTCGATTGGATTTAACTAATTTGATATAAAAAAACAACCATATGAAAAAATGTGAATTAAAATGTGAAATTTTCTCTTCAATATGACCATTTGAGGTTCATAAATAACCCCAATACATCAATTATTAGTATTCAAACCAAAATAAATAACATATAACCCTTGCATTTGATTACCAACAACTTGAAAACCTACTTTTGCATCGAACACAATAAACTGAAACATTTAATGCATAGTGCAACTATTAATCATTCCAATTGAGTTAAAACATGGTTAGATGGCTTATTTTTGGCCTTTTGAGAGTTTATTTTTAACATAAAGACTAAATATTACATTTTGATAATTAACAACTTATGCATCTAATGTACATTTCCTTATGTTTTCATTTAAAAATAAGGGTAACACCAAGTGTGTAAATAGTTAAACATATAGTTAGTCGAACAATCCATATAAAAACATGAATTTTTGAATGAGAACTAGACTAGTAAAACCTACTAATCCAATATTATATTTTAAAAATAAAAACTATTCTCTATAGGGAAGGTTCAATGTATTTTACTCTTAAACATCTCATTTGATGTTGGCCTATCAAAAAACATTTAACCCTATAATGGCATTCTTTTGGAATCCTCATGTAAATTTTTTATTATGTCATCAAGAAACCTTTTATGGTTTGAAAGTCCACTATGAGTCCAGTTTTTTAGAATTCATTCATAATTTTTATATGATTCCTAATAAAGTCTATTGTAGTATAGATAATTAAAAAATTGGCAATGTTGATGTGAACACTATTACAATTCATGATTTTTTAATCTATCCAAGTTGATTGCCTTGTTCATCTTGACTAATGAACATGTACATTTTGATTAGAGACTTAAAGCTTAAATGACATATTTTTTGACTAGTGAATTCGAATATAATGATTTATTTGATTATCTATCAAATTGAAAATCTAATCAAGTTGAACAAAAATATAAACACCTTGATCAAAATGACCAATGGGTCCTAATTAAATGGGACATTTAAGTTCAATAAAACAAAATGACATGCTTGACTGAAATGAACAATGATTTTTAACCAAATTATATATCCTATGTTAATTGACAAACCAAATTAACTAACTACTACCTTCGCAAGATAAGTAACTTAAGTTTACTTACCTTATACCTAGGTCTACCAACTTATCTACCTAGATACTACTTAGGCTAAGTAGGTAGATTTAAATAGGTAGGTGGTCTAGGTATACCAACTTGTCTACCTAGTCACTATTTAGGCTAAGTAGATTTCTAAATTTTCAAAGAATCAAAACCAGAGGTCATTAAAAAAAATCAAAGAATGGGCCAACACTGGTCTCAATGTTTCAATCTCTTCCTTCTTCATTCTTGTTTTTGGTTGAAGGAATTTGTCTCAGATCTGTGTGTTTTTTTAGGTCAGGCAGTTTCAATCTCTCCAACTAACTCATTGCATCTTTGGTTTAAGCAACTTTGTAAGTTTCTGAGACTGAAAATTTAAACTTTCACATTGTCACACTCGAAGTTCTGATGACATTATTATATAACCAACCGGAGATTTCTGAAGACATTTCTGAAGACATTGGGTGAGCTGCAAACAAAGTTTTGTCTTTGCTATTGGAACTCAAACTCATCATGGATGATTCAAGGTACAAGGAGGCAGGTCCCATCTCCCCAAAAGGGAGTGAAATTACAGGAAAATCAGATTACGGTCTCTGCAAAAGAAGTGGAAAAAATCAGCTAGCAAATCTATGCAATTCAGTGAACCAGAGTTCCAGAGTAGTGAACCAGCTGCCACCAGCTCACCATCCATTGGAAGTCCGAGTTATGACCAATGCTTGGAAGAGGAGAGGGGGCACCCACTTTGGTGGGTAAGAACTGCCAGATCCAGTTAGTAAGAACTGATCCAGAACCAAGTTTGATTTTTGGCATTGGAACAGGAACCAGAACCTTGCACCTGGAACTGGGTTCCTGGTTCTATTTAGGTGTGGAACTGGAACTGAGGTTTTTGAGGGGAAAAGGAAAATTGAGAAAACAGTGACTAGAACCAGGGGTTTAACCAACAGTCAACCATTGGTTCCAGTCTGGATTAGTAAGATTTGAACTGGAACCAAAAGAAAAATTGTTGAAGAACCAGACCTGGAACCAGATTCCAAGTTCAATTTATGTGTGGAACCAGGATCAAGATAGTTATAATTTAGTTTGTAGAACCAGAGCTTCTGCATAAAAGTATGGATGAGGCCCAACTAAATTGGCATTGGGTTGCACCTTGGTAAACCTATCCAGTAGAAAACTAGTACTTGTAAGTAGGTAGGACAATGCATGGCTACTACGAATGTAGATGGTTAGTAGTAGTTAAACGGCTACTGAGTTGTTAACAGCTAGGTAATAAAAAGAGCAACTTAGTAACACATTGTATATTATTTAAATGAAAATATTGAATGACATTTCTTGCAGTTTGAATTGAATTCAAATTGAATTGAAAAGAAATGGGATGCAAAATTGATGAAAAAGATATTTAAAAATATACTCACAAATATGATGTTAAAAAAATGATAATTAAAACAAATATCTGAAAAGAGACCATCCATGCCTCTTTACTTGTGAATGAACTAAACAAACTCCAATTTAGAATCGTCCAAGTGACAATTACAAATTATGATTACCTTACCTTAAATAGCTCTAATGAATCATTGTTATTAGAATTTATTTTGTCACATAAGACACTTTTTTTCATTGCATTGCTGTCTGAAAGCTAACCACAATGGTTAGCTATGTATCAAGTATCAACCATCCATATATATCTACAGACCTCGTACCGACATAATGGCTTACCTATTTACCTGCATGAATAGTAACCACTTACATTCCTTAGAGCGTCTCCGCCATTGCTCAGTATGTCACTCTGGATAATAAAATTAGTTTAGTTGTTTTCTTTTGGCAACCCCACCAATAAAACTGTAACTGGAACTCCATGGATATACGTGGGAACTACTAATAGCAAACCATCTGGACCAGTCATTATGATCGACCAATCATCAATACTGAGCCACATTCAGGTCCAATTTATTACACTCTTTTTTGGAGGTGCACAACTGTGTGGCGCCTTTTACCAGCCACGGCAAGCTGCACGAATTTGGTGCTGAAAAATCAATTTCTTGAGCTAAACCGCCACATTTTAACTTTTTACAATGAATTTTACTGTCTGGAGTCACATACTGAGCACCGGTAGATATGCTCTTACCTACTTAACTGTGTCCATAGGATACGTTACCAAAGAGACTACAAAGTCGTAACGGTTTTCCAATGGATGGTGCACAGGTGGATGTTCGGTCATCCCATAATCTGTTACACACTTCCATTATCTCTCATGATTTTGTTTGAACTTTTGAACCTGGCATAAAGGGTGCAGAGCCGCTTGTTTTGCTTTCTCATGAATTTAGCTGTTGTTATTATTGTGGAAGATTTGGACGATCTGCTTTTTGCCTAGTATCAAGGATGCAGAGTTTGGATGTAAATCTACCCACCACCACCCTCCTGCTGTTCAGAGCTGGTCCCTGCTCCATCTTAAACAATTCTGTATTCTCATACCTGATGCAGCGGCAGGTCGGATCCCTCGAACAAGAAGTTGCCAGTTCAGAACTCACTCAGCAACATGGTAGATGAACAGAGTTCCTTTTGATTCTTAACATGCACATTTGATGTCTATAGTGAGAGTGAGATGGTTAGGTAGAATAGTCAAGGCACTTGAATGTTCCTTGGAATTGAACCCTTCATCAGCTACTGGGCATAACCGACCATAATGAGTATTGAGATGGCCTCTTTTCATCCATGAAGAGAGCTATAACATTTCATCCAAGAAGTAAAAGGTTACTTAGTTATTGGGCCAGTGGGAGCCGATGCTGGTACCTTGTGCTAACTAGTAGGTCACTACTGAAATTGCAACTTGTGACATGATAAACCAATCAGATTGTTGAGATTCTCATTATGGTTGATTCTGATCTTTTTTCTCACTTGCTGCTGTAGTAGTGGGAAATAGTTATAGGGACTCCCTGAGTATGAAAGTATCTCAAGTCTCAACCAGTGTTGTTGGCTGGTTGTTTCTAAATCATCAAGTTCTCATCCGAAAAACTTTCATTTTTTGGGTTTGAATGAACTGTATTTATAAAAATTTGAAATTTAAGGAGAACAGTTGGTTATAATAATAAGCAGTTGTTTACTGAGAAACTAAGTTGGGGGCAACTATTACTTTACACAAAACCACTGTGTTCTGATGATTAAAATTTTAATTAATTCAAAAAAAATTGGAAATTCTAAAAAAAATTCTAAAATTTTAGAAAATTCATCAAACTTTTGAAACCACAGAATTGAAAACAAAAGAAACTGGATGTTTCCTGCCCTTCCTTTTCAGTTTAAAGAAAAAAAAAAACACTGACATGAATATCAGAATCTCTGCCACCACCTTATTGATTTTGTACAGAGCCTCAAGCTGGAGCTAGTCACCTGCAGGCACCTTATTGTATATGATAAGGAACACTTTTGAGGCTCCTCCTGGGTTTGGCGACCCAGCCAAGTCTGGGCACAAAAACCCAGGAAGAGGCACAATTTTGTTCCTTACTCTGAGTAATGTTTACAAAATTGGGAACTTCACCAAGTAGAAGGTCCCTTTCTACTTTAAAGGCAAATTCTGTCAGGCCTCAAAGTGACTGAAATTACAAGGGAAAGGTTCTTTTCGAAGATGTAAGGTACTACCTTCCTCAACCTAGGGTACATAGAGCTGGCTGGCACCTTATTGCTTTTGTAAAGGTGTGTCAAGGAGCTGGCTAAGCTGGAGAGGCACCTCATTGAGTCACTGATTGTATAAGCTGGTACCTCAATCTAGAGCAGTGTTTATTTATTTTATTTATTTTCATTTTTTTGGTGTCAAAATTTTGGTGAAATTTAATTATAAAATCAGAAAAATTAGTCGAATTTGCACTAGGAAAAACAAAATTTTCTCAGCTTCTTTGTTCTTTTCTCAACTGAGCTAGAGGCCAGTTGATGTACCAGCTTATAATTGACCAGCTGCCCGACACTGGAGATTTGTCTGAATCTGCATATAATATATAGAATGTATAAATATTCGGTCACATATTATAATTGAGCATTGTAGCTTACATATTGTGTTACATCTAAAACATATCTTCCTTGATTGCACACAATCATAATTCTTGTGTTGGCAAATGTACAACAACAACAGAGATTGTTTAGAATTTCAAATAATGCTTGAGTTGGAAGGACAAAACCCTACACCCTATTTAGGTGTAGTCATAATTCAACAAGCTAAAAAAAAAAGGCCGTTCGATCACAAACATAACTAGTCAATTTTTTTTAAAATTTAAAATTGTATGAACAATAGGGTTATCTGTAAAGTCATCCTGTCTTTGCCGTGTCTTTGGGCCTGCTTTCACCCCCTATCCCCTCTTTTAGTGGTATTTGCAAAGTTTGGAAATTTTATTGAATCTCAGGATGAAATGCTGAAACTCAGCATTTAATGCACAAGGTTCGAGAGTCGTTATAGTAGTCTTACTGGTAGGAGCAGTAAAAATGTATGTAGCAGGAGTGGAGGCGTTCAGGAAAAAAAATTTTACTATCAAAATTCCTGAAAAAAAACTAGTCTGGGTCCCTGTCATTTCATTTTGTAAAATTTTCATTCCCAGTTACACGTTTGATGCCCTATTATGCCAAAACTGGTGAACGTTCTCACCCCGTAATCGTGGGACTTGACGGATAACCCTAATATATGCTTTAGTATATAAATATACTGCAATATACATCAAGAGCCGTTGATCATGGAGATCAAGATTTTATCCATACTATCAAATATATATATATATATATATATATGGAAAAAGTGTAGAAGTCTAAAATCTGAATATGTGAGCAATATACTATACAATCTCCAAAAGCTGCGTTACTACAGATCTTGACGACACACACTCTCTCTCTCTCTATATATATATACGCTGCCACCTTTCTCCTGACAACTAGCTTACGTGACGAATTTCTGATCAAGCACAATATTGTCACTATGTTGCTGCTGTAGCCTAGTGCTGAATTTCATTCTTGTGCTTAGAACTCTTGTTGCAGCTCCAGCAGCTTGAAATTTATAATTCATGCTTTTCTTGTTGCAGTTCAGACAGCTTTGAATTTCTTCATGCTTCATGTCTTGTTGTAGTTCAGACAGCTTGAATTTCTTCGTGCTTCATCTTTCTTGTTGTAGTTTAGGACTTCAGCTTGAATTTAGACTTAAGTGCTTCTCTTGTTGTAGATCAGGCAGCTTGCATTTAGACTTCGTGCTTGTTTTGTAGTCGAGCGGGCCAGTGTTGCTGATCTTAAAATCACATAAAGAGACCTACTGATGGTCCATGCATGCAACTTTCGCGACTAGAAAATGTGATTTCTCTCAGGCAGCTCATATGACGTAGTCGTCGTGTATGGACTACGAATATAGTGTGATTTCTTTCTCAGCGAGAATCAGCAGGGAGGCTGCATTTAGTTTCTAATTAACTAGTACGTAGCAGCTGTGGACGTAGTTCTCTAAAGGAAAAGTACCCAACGTATCTCAAGTGCCAGTAGTTCGAAAATTGTTGAATCGACTCTAGAGAGTTTGTTTTCGCTTCGCATGTAGTATTTGTCCTTTTTCCTTTGAATGCACATCAGATCATGTCGAGCTTCATGGGGTTTAGGGGTTTTTCATGAATCTGGAGAGAAATCTGATATCATGTGGAGCAGAAGCTACTGATGATGATCGCGAGCTAATTGCGTATTTTGAGATCTATTTACAAGAGTTGATTCAGCAGGATCGACACCTAATTGGTTTTGCTACATTCTAGTCAAGAGCGCCATTGGCAGCTTCAAGGACTAAATTAGCTGGAGTCGTGGTGGTGAAATCGGTTTCCACAGGAGATTGCAGTCTAGTACTCGAACTGCAGATGGTCTAGTACTGCACGTGAGGTTTAGAGTAACAGCTAAAGATGAAAGAGATGATGCAGCGGGAAGAAGAAGAAGCGGAACAGTCGGCGGCTGCAGAACATCGTCATGCAGTCGATCGCCACGATCAGTTATATGTAGCGTGCACCCATTGCACCAACAAGTGTCGTAGGCTTCACGGATCTCCAGCGAGTCCGCGACGATGTCACAAGAAGAAAGTCTCGTCGGCCGCCGCCAAAGCAGTTGCAACGTGCAGGCGTAGGCCTGCGATTCGGAGATACAAAACCCGAGCTGCTCGTATGGCCGTAGCAGTCGACGAGGACGATCATGAGCATCATCAGGTCGTCGACGGCGCAGCCGCTGATAACAATCTGCATGAGGATCATCAGCCGCCAACAGCTGCTGATCCCACTTTCATCAAAACCGTCATGCCTACCACTGTCAGGAGCCGGAACTGCGAACTGGTAGAGTACACTCGCATGTCCTAGACCTGCACGAACTGCTGACCTTCAGCGATCGTACAACAATCTCATCTAAGTTAATCTCTTTCCATTAGGCTGTTGTGATCACAATCTCATGAGACTTGAGGGTCTCCTTCCATTAGGCTTATGTGATCGCAATCTCATGAGACTGAGGGTCTCCTTCCATTAGGCTGTTGTGATCACAGTTACACACAGTGTGCTCTGATCACAGCATCCTAATGGAAAAAGCCACTGACATAGGCATTATTTTGTGCTGTAAGAACAGCCACTTTCCATTGGATAGCGGCAATTGTTGTGAAAATATGCTATTAATCATGTTAAGAACCCTAGAACACACGTTCTCACAAGGGACAGATGTCATTGTGTGATGAGTCACAGTTTGACTCACAGCTCTAACAGCTCCGTGCATTGGTCAATGCTTGACTGGTAGAGCTGTGAGATGACTGTGAGCACAGGTACTTGAAAAAACATAACGGAAAGCTGCTTTGATCGCAAAATCTACGTTCAGCGCAGCCTCATGGAAAGATGTCCTTACTAGCAGCAACAAGCAGGAACTGTGGAGTTTTCATAGCTGTCGGTTTTTTTGTACTGTGTTGTGTTTACAGCATCTGCCAGCTTTCTTCTTCAGGAGCCATGGCAATAGGTTTCAGAAGTTCGTGTTGCTGCGAGGACCCAGTGGACAAGTATGGCCAGTGAATCTGTGTGTGAGCTGTGGCAGCAAGAGTGGACGACCCACAGTTCGATTCTCGAGAGGATGGAAAGCCTTCGCACTCGACCACGGACTCGATGTTGGCGATGAGCTCGTCTTCACTCTCATTGCCTTCTCGCGCTTCTCTGTCGCAGTCCTAGACGGAACTGGGAACAAGAAATCGAGCTCGCTTATGGCGATCAGCGGTTGGAACTTCCGACGTGAAGAAGGCACTCGCGACCTCGCCAAGCATGAGAAGCTGTTCGTGGTCAACTGGAAAGAGAAGATGCTTCGCGAATCCTCTCAGGAAATCGAGAGAGCTCGACGTCGTTCTCATGGCGCAGGTGATGCGCTGCTGCAACAGCCTCCTGCTCGCGATGCTGCAGGCTCGAACGTCGACTTAAGCGCGATCATACGAAAGCGTCGTCGACTCGAGTCCTCGATGAAGCTGCAAGGCGCGGAAGCTGCTGCAAGTCTAGACCTCGAGAAAACGCAGACCCCATTGAAGATGGTACCCGAATCTCTGGAAATCAATGGAGTTCGTCTAGAGGATAATGCAGCAGCAATCTTGGACGTTGCAGCTTCGAGGTCGCTGTTGAAGTGTCGACTGGTCGAGTCGTCGACGAAGCTGCAATGCGTACTCGAAGCTGCTCCAAGTCGAGGAGGCCATGACAAGAACTGGGACAGCTGCTGCCCTCCGAAAACTGAGGGAGTTCTTGCAGGCATTGGTGCTCAACAGGTGCAGCGCCACGATGCTGCAGACTTGAACGGCGCTTTGAGGTCGAAGCGTCGACTAGAGCCGGAGTCGCCGGTGAACTGCATCAAGCTTGCAGAAGAAGCTAAGAAGGAGTCAAACAACATGCAGCAGCAGCAGAAAGAGCAAAAAACTACTGCAGCAGCCCGCGTGGTTTTGGTGCAGAGGGAACAACAGCAAATCATGATGAGAGGAAGCTGCACGAAAAAGAACCCGCCTTCTTTCTTCAGTACTCGTGGTGGGCCCGGCGAGAACTTCTCTCCGACTCAGAACGTCATGAGCTCCAAGTTCCAGGTCGAGCTTGCCAGCAGCAAGGGAAGAAAGTGTGGCAACACCAGCAGCTTCCAGCAGCAGCAGATGATTGCCATGGACAAGAAGAAGATAACGTCGGCGGTGAAATGGGAACCCGTTGACGAAACTCTACCGTATTCACGCCTTGCAAGTCCTCGCTGCTGGAGGACCAAGCTGCCTAGTGCACCAGCTTGTGGTCACCTTCTTCAATCACGTCCTCAACCAGTTCATCCGCAGCTTCGTCCTCAACCACCTCGTCCGCATGAGCCGCCTCATCCACAACCTCTTAAGAAATGCAGTTCATACATTGAACAGCTGCACCTGCAACTCAATGCAGCTTCCGCCAAGCTTGCAGCAGCAGCTGCTGGAGGAAAAGCTTATGCAACAGGTTCCGACAAGCCTGCAGCAGCAGCAGCCGGAAGAAAAGCAGTGGCAACAGCTTCGGGCAAGCTTGCGGCAGAAGCAACTGGAGGAAAAGCTGCTACAACAGCTTCCGCCAAGCTTGCAGCTGGAGCGAAGAGAGCTGCTGCTAACAGCAACAGTACCCATGACAGCTGCATCCTCCCAGATCAGCCTGCTACAACTTTCAATAGCGGCAGCGGCGGCTTGCAGTCACCAAGTCCAAGCTTTTCTCACTACCTACACCAGGAGGATCGGGAGGAGGAGGAGTCGAAGCCCTTAAGGACACTGATGGAGAATCAACACTGCAAGCAACAACACCCACACGGGTCACAGCACCACCACCAACAGCAAGAACAAGTTTGTGTACAACCGCATTCGGATGCGGCGACTGCAGCGAGCAGTCATACTGCGACTGATGATCAATGGCCGACTTGGATGGATATCTTCGGATTCAAAGCTCAGAAATGAAAGTAACTAGGCTCCACAAAACCTGGGTGATTCATGAAACATGAACTCGATGAAATCCTTGTGCTTGTTGCTCGCATCTCCTAGCTTAGATCTACGTTTCCGACTGCGATTGAAGAACCAGTTGCTGCAGCAGATGCTCTAGCTCTTTCTGGACAAATCCCATTTGCAATCGACTTAAAAGCTGCCACTTTGTGTGTTCTTCCGACGACGTCAGAAGATGCTTCTGAGGATAGCATACTCTTTACCCACTGCGTCGTCTTCTTCTGGATTTCAGACCGTCGAAACCCTAACCCTGAACCCTAAGACCCCTAAAACCCTAGACCCTAAACGCTTACCCTAACCCTACACCTTCTACCTTACACCCTTACGCGAACCTTAAACCTTCAACTTTAAGCACCAACCCTAAACCTTCAACTGTAAACCCTCAGAGGCACCATGAAAAGGTTTGTTATGGAAAATCTGTTATATTTTGATTGAGAGATGCATCTTTTTGGATTGGAAGGACTCTACAAATGCAACATGTAAGGGCCCTCTCAACAGCCCTAATAAATAGTGTCACATTTTGATGAGAGCCTTGTCTGTCCGTGTGTCATGAATGAACCTTAGCCCAACATCTAAGGGCCGGCCCTCTGGACAGGCCTAATGCACATCCAAATTGGGTTATTTATTTTTTCCAACCTACCCATAAATCTAAAATTGGTACTGCAAATAGGTGGGAGACCAGTAATAGCAATAGCAAACCACCTGGACCAATCATTCGGAACAAGGAAGCAGGTATCTGATCATATTTATTACACTCTTCTCTGGCAGGTGTTAATTAAGATTAGTTAATTCAAATTTCATTCAAGGAAATATAAATTAAATTCAAACTAAATTCAAGTTGCATTACAACGTTGTTAACACCTTAATTTTATATAGAAATGAGTTAGTGTCTCACACTTCAAGAACATTCAAATAAATTTTTTGCTCCACAACGATATTTGTCTTTATTTTGTTTTTTCAACGATTTTAGTCTTGATCCAAATAAGGAAAAACATTGCATGCTACACATTACGTCATATCATTATTATCTTTTTGGTCAAAATTCATTCATATCAAGGTTATTTGGATATGTCATGTCTTTGACATATGAACATGTGTTAGCTAATTAGGCTTCATGTGCCAATGTTAACATTGTTCAAGAGATTATTAACAAAGGAACATATGTCAATATAAAAATGAAAAATGAAAAAATGCATTTTGTATTTAACATGTGAAACAACCGTGATTCAGTCATTTCAATATTATGCATTGTACTCAATCTCCTTTTTACTTTTTTCTTTGTTTCATAAATCGTAAATTTTATACATTTGTGTAATTTTGTTATGATTATGTAAATATTATGTGGTCCAATTATATGTACAAAAGGAAAGAAGGAGCAAATGTGAAATGCATTATGAGTTTGGTAATGATCCAATGAAATGTGTTTCAAATACAAAACAAAAATGAAGGTTGATCATAGAATTACAAATATTAAAATTGTATTAAAATTTGTTCATATCACATAGATTGTGATTTTTGGTGGAACAATTTTTGTCATGAATTTTCTATGTTTGAACATGCACAATTTTTTTATTGTTCATTATGATTTGCAATCATTTAAGGTGTTACATAACAAATGATGTTCACCTCATTATATGTGCATATGTGAAAGGGAATGATCAAAAACATTAATGGACCAAAAAAGGAAAGATATATTATCTTCCTCAATGTTCTTCCTATGTATTTTTTTAGTTAAAAATTATGCATTTTGATCATTTGATTAAATTTTGTTGATCATATCATTACTATATAGCACAAGTCATATGATATCAACTCATTTACAC
>Ga0116228_10000733_pt1 | contig 25672 bp, 19 predicted proteins | sample S1TSphfallax_2_FD_89694 | JGI IMG/M metagenome (GOLD analysis project Ga0116228, IMG submission 89694) | Host-associated microbial communities from peat moss isolated from Minnesota, USA - S1T2_Fc - Sphagnum fallax MG | ecosystem: Host-associated > Plants > Peat moss > Unclassified | place...
GCATCCGGGTGTCACCGGGAATCCCACAAAGCCCGTCGAGTTCCCAACGCACATGGAAAGACCCCCTTTCACCAGCCCGGCCCAGTCCCCACGCGCGCGAGCGAGAGAGAGAGAGAGAGAGAGAGAGGGCACGCACGACACTAGTATGCAAGAACAATCCGGCTCCGCATTTTCTGCCTCTGTGCGCGAGGGATACGCGAATGGGCACCAACAGCATGGAGAGTGGCAAAAGACGACCATGAAGAATAATATGTAAGAGAAAATTGTGCAACAGGCCGTTGCTGCGTTGCACTGTTTTTCTAGTCCATAGCTGTTGCTGGCTTTCGGGCCGAGGGAGCTCTCGATATGCCGGAGGAGCAACGATCCAAGATCTTTGACGCTGCTGCAGGTGCTGGTGCAGGTTCGTTTCCTCCTCCTTATCTTCATCCCACTCCATCGATCTTTACTTTTGTTGTTGTTGTTGTTGCTGCCGCTGGTTTCTGTCTGGTTTCTGTTGTGTGTGCACGCACACAGCACACAGACAAGCGGAATGCCCGTTTGTTCTAGAGTTTTCCGAGTCCCAGAGAGACAGTTGTGGACGAGAGAGAAAAATGCATGGTTTGTTTCTTGGTTTTGAGCATAATAAGAGCGGAGCTTTCAGTGTTTCGTGACTAGGGCGGACAATCTCGCAGTCTGTGTATTGAATTTGAGAATTTGGCCAAGGTATACTTTGTGCACTGGTAAACAAACACAACAACAATGAAAATAAAATTCCACAGGAAAATTCCCGGACCTGCTTTGTGACGGGGTTTCTGGTTTCTGATGTCAAACGTGGTGCTCTCATTGGGAACTGTAGCTAGTACTAACTGTTGAGCTGCAGGGGAAAAACATTGGTGCTGAAATGCTGCACATCTTGAATGGATAAACTGAGCTTCAGCGAGTTGCAAGGGGTTCTGCTTGTTCTAGAGAGAGGGAGAGAGATTTGAGTAAAGCTTGCCAAATGGCTCTCTTCCTCAAATGTTTGCCTCCACAATCTTGCTGTCCTTTTCCTCATGTGGAAACTCAACCCTAATTGGTTTCCTGATGCAAGCACTCATTCAGAGTGGCTAGGGTTTTGACATTGTGATTTCAGAATGTTTAAATTCTATCTGGGATGCATCTGAATTAGTAATGAAAAAGAAGTCCTACACAAGAAGGTGGTATGCAGGACACAACATAGGCCTCACAAAAGGGAGTGCTTACTTGCAGTGTTTCATTTTTTTTTATAATGCAGGAGCAATTGCGGCAACTTTTGTGTGTCCACTTGATGTTGTTAAGACCCGCTTACAGGTGCATCGGATGCCAGTCAAGGCCACTATTGGTGCAAAAGGTAACCTCCTTGTCTTGTGACAAAATTGTGGCATTTGGAGTTCTGTTTTTATCCTTGTGGAGTTTGTAGAAAGGAATTGCTGACTTTCTATCCAAATCAACAGTGAGGTAACTGACAATGTCAAGAGGGAGCCCCAATATGATCATGCTGTTGTTGTACAGTCACAAGCACATATTGGTATGCAATAGTCGTACCTGTCCTTTGTTCTCAGAAGATATGTTGATGTGAACTTTGATCCTGCTGGAGGTTTGTAAATCCATGAGCTAAATTGTAGTCTCATAAGGATTTACTTCTTCCATGCAATTTTGAAGGTAAACATGTCTTTAAACTGACAGGCATGATGCTGATAGCAAGATTCTTCTGTGGAAAGATAATGTGATGTTTACCATCTGATGGCTATCGGTTGGTTGTGTTTGTCTTTCCAGGGGGGGTCATTCTGGGTAGTTTGGGGCAGATTTTCAAGGAGGAGGGTATTAGGGGCCTATATCGTGGGTTGTCTCCAACTATGGTTGCTTTGCTTCCAAATTGGGCGGTATCTCTCTCTCTCCTGTTTTTCTCAACCCTCAAATGGAAGACTCATTAATGTTGAGCTGGCTCTGCACCAGGATGCATTAATTGTCAGTGTTGAACAAATATACACAAGAATAGACCCTCAATTTGTGATCTTTGGTGAGGACTTGAAGATTGGTGGCCTGAACACCTTCCAACCCTAGGCACTGGGTAATTTTAAGCATCATTTTAAGGTGTATCTGTTTCCATGGACCAGGCTCTCTCCATTTACCAGAAATGCCATGACAGGCTGCCCTGGAGGATGCTCGCTACTTTTCATTAATGCTGTGGATTTTTAACCAACAATTCATGTTGTGTAATTCAAACTTTGAAGTCATAAAAACAGTGATGAAGTGCTTACTGTATTTATGCCCACTCCATGTGTAGGTATATTTCACAGTGTATGAGCATCTCAAGAGATTGCTGCAGTCAGAACAACCTCATGAAGATCGTGAGATTTCATGCCTTCAGCTTTGCTTGTCTCAGTTTCGCATCTTCTGTCAAAAAGCTTCTGTTTTCTTGTGACTTTGGAAGGTAATTGGGCAGGCCCCATGGTTTGCAGTCACTACTTATGTTTATTGCTATCACCAGTGTTGAGGATTGCTGATGCTTTTGTATTACGCTGAAGCTTTAATTTTTTAAATTAAGTTGAAGTCTTATACAAAGAACTTGACAGACTTCCATGCAGTGTTTTGATGTAGGGGAACAAACACTAATTTTAAACAGTAAATTCTGGGTGCAGTAGTACATGGAGAGCATTATATTCATCACAGAATGGGTTTAGGTGCCAATGTGTTGGCAGCTGCGGGGGCTGGGGCAGCAACCAGTCTTGTTACTAACCCATTGTGGGTTGTCAAAACTCGACTTCAGGTTAGTTTGACATCTTTAATTTTAGAAACAGATTCCTATCCCCCACCCTAGAAACAACACATAACACCCCCAACCCCCATCCCCCTTTTCCTTTCATCTTCCTCAAGCTCCTCTTGTTCTATTTAGACTAACTGGAAGGCTCAGGCGCCTGCATGGGTATTTAGTAATTAATATGAACAAGTATTGATTTTGTATGCTACCTGCTGAGCATTTGGAATGTCTTTTGTTGAAGCTCAAGGATGTACACCTTGTGCCATTGTCTTTCCTCCAGTATCAGTGTAGATGTGCAGTGTTCTGGTTGTAAGAAGTCAAGACTGAGTTCCTCATCAGAGTGTTTTTGTTGGGGATGTTGACCAAACCCAAATGTGTAAATTGGACTAACTGAACAGAATGTATTGGGCTATGGCACAGACACAGAGATTGAGACCAGACTTGGTGCCATATAAGAGCACATTCTCAGCTCTTCATCGTATTTTTCATGAGGAGGGTGTTCGAGGGCTATACAGGTCAGTCTCAACCCTGTCAAAGGAACACACAGATTAAAGTAGAATGATTCTCATCCATGGATCATCAGTAGGGCAATTGTTTGTATGGCTGCATAAAGTATTGTCTCTTGCATCCAGAGGAGGATAGTAATTTAGCACTACCCCTTGTAGCTAGGGTTCATCCAAACTTGCCAAGCTAACTGTCTATCAGTGGCAAAATCTTCGCCAAGACTTTGCCCCTGCTCTGTTGTGGTTATAAACCTTTTAAGGAGAGGTCATAATATAATGTTGGTGCTACAGCAGCATTCTTCCTTGCATGTCCTTGCACAGCATTTGCAATTAGATAGAAGTATCAACATCCTATAACTGCTGCCACCTATCAGTGGAAAAAAGGGAGTGGTGATTAGTGAGCAGGTGTTGGCCTTTCTACAAACTAGTCATTATCAATGCAGTCTCATGTTTGAGGATTGGGCATTTGATTGCACAACCAATATAATCCTTGCACAGTTTCCATAGAAGTGGATTTGTATTTCAAGTCTTCATGATTGCCATGTATCAATGACAGTCCATGGTGTGGTTGCGATCAGTGGACTGGTGCCGGCCTTAGCAGGGATTAGCCATGTGGCAATTCAGTTTCCAGTTTATGAAAACTTGAAGGATTATCTTGCAGAGAGAGGTAAAGTATGCATCCTCCATGACATCTGGGAAGACTGGGACCTGAATGTGCTTGCATTGGCAAATTATGCCTGAACACTGTAGAAGGTTGTTGGGATTGGGAGGCCAGATTTTTTTGAAGATATACTTTCACACAGATTTCTAGCATTACTGTTGAGGTTGGTTGAGTGCATGGATACTTTCATACTGGGGTTGAGTTGGGTGCTTGTTTCAGACTGCAGGCAGAGCATTTTATCCTTTATTTTCTTGTTGTGTTAGCATCTCTACACCATGATATATGGGATGATATGGTCTTATTTGTGAACTTCATGGCTCAAATTTTGGTTTGTGCTTTACTGCCAGAGGGAACAACTGTTGACAAATTGAGTCCACGCAATGTGGCGATTGCCTCTTCAGTTTCAAAGATCATTGCATCCACTCTCACCTATCCACATGAGGTATAGGGAATTTCAATCAGCTTTGTTAGGGAATGATTTAGTGTATGGGGACTGTAATTATTGTTGCAATTCACCAAGAGTAATAGTACTTGGATATTTGTGGGCGATCTGAACTGTTCTTCTTGATGTCTTCTAAAGTAAAACTTTCCTTTTTTTTCCTGCAATACCGAGCATTGTAACAGGTGGTGCGCTCGAGGCTGCAAGAACAAGGACATTCCAAGATGGTCGCGCTTCGATACACAGGTGTGTTAGATTGCATTAAAAAAATATCATTGGAAGAAGGAATCGCAGGATTCTATCGAGGTTGTGCCACAAACTTGATGAGAACCACCCCTTCAGCTGTTATCACTTTCACAAGCTTTGAGCTGATTTTGCGATATCTGCAAACTATCTTCCCTCCCAAGTTTGTAGAAAAGCATCAACCAGGTCCACAAGGAAACACCTCTGAGAAAGTATCAGGGGAGCAAAAGGTGGGCATGAAAGTGCCACTGTCTGAGGATGAGTCTGTGTTCAAACAACAAAGTGGTGTCCCAACATGACTTAAATCTATCTCTTTCTGGCAATGATTCTTTGCCAACAAGATGATGACATGCAATTGAAGTAGATTAGGCTCTTAGACATGTTCATATGTTCCAATAAAGCCTGTAAAAAATGTCCATTGTGTTGTACGTCAAGATTACAGCACATATTGCATGACTACAGTTCTGGTCTATACTGTCATGTCTACGCAGCTACTGTCTGGGTCTGCCTTTTTCATCAGATTTAACTTTCCAAAACCTAAGGATGAGGGTCCAAAACTGTGAGCTCCTAGCCCAGGTTTTACTGAATCTGTGTGATGACATGTGAAATAGCTTCCCAGATTCACATTCGTTGCATCCTCCTTACATAATACTTATGTATGTAAATTTTTTTTGGCACAATTATCTAGATTCAATGCTTAATATTGTGTGATATGGGAAAAATAACTTGTGTGAAGATTTGTTTCTAGTTTTTATTTTCTAGTGATCACTTTTTAAATAATTCTATTGGAAATACACTTTTGCAAAACCAATAATTGAATATTATCCTTTCATCTACATGGGTAGGGGAAATATCAATGATTCATCAAATGGTTGTTAGAATGAAATTTGGGTAAAAAAAAATTCAGATTCCTTGCATCTTCCTTACATAATACTTATGGCTTTAATTTGTTTTGGCCCACTTGTGTAGGATCAACACTGTAGATTGTGCTGTAATGGGCATTGTCCTTAAGGCTTAGTGTTCTAACAAAAGCCTGCCTATCTAAATGCTCTGCTTGATGGGCCTTTTTCTGTAAGGTTTTCTTATTAATGCAAAAAAATTTGACAACTAAGTGTCCGTTAGCCATGGGATACTCAAAATCAATGGAAAAACATCATCCACAATTGAAATGCAGATATTCAACTATGATATACAAGGCTTCACCTTACAATATACACCTTTAGAGCATCCCTAGTATCTACCCATACCCCTTATATGGTCCTCTACAAAGTTTTACCACATTCAACATAGTGTTAATCATTTCACCATCCTCACCTATAAACATGTAAAATTGAAGACTATAAACTGAGAGAGCAGTCAAATGTTAACCAGAGCACATGGTCCAATCATCATGATAAACTAGTAAATGTAAAATAATTTTCTTTTACTGGCACTTTTGGAGATCACTCTATATCTTATGAATATTCACAGGTCCAAACTCCAAACTCAGTTTCACAGTATTGAGAGGTTGTATTTCATCCTACGTAGTAAATACAGGCCATTATACTGCTGCCAGTAGAGATGCTCATAGTGCAGTTGTGATATGTTGCTGCATGTAAATAACAATTTATGTTGGAAGGAAGTGTCGTATGGTCTTAAGCAAATTGAGCACAAATTCACTCACTTTTGTTCTTGTATCTTACTGATCTAGCCAAATCACATTATTAGGTTCAAATTTGTGGATTGTTTTGACACAACCATTCACATCACATTGCTCAGCTGAACAGAAATTATTAATGGCAAAATTTTGTGGCTCATGTATCCAAAAAAAAATTGCCACAAAAAATAAAACATGTCAATGTAAATGTAAAACTATCCAGGACCATATAGTGTGAAGAGCTTTTGACTCCAAATTGTAATGATTCAAATGTCCATAAAGTGAAGAACTTTTGGCTCCAAATTTCAATGATTCAAATGACCATAAAGAAGAATCTTTCACTCCAAATTTCAATGATTTAAATAGAACAGAATTGCCCCAGATCCTCTTTCATACTACTTGCTCAACCTTTACAAATTGCTGTAAAAAAAAATTCCTAAATTTGAAAGAACATACCAGCTATATCAAAGACCAAGATTAAGGTTGTGTGTAATAAATTTTACATGCACACATGATAATGGTTTTGTATGAACCACCAATACACCCAACAAAGAAGACTCTTCATCTCCACATCCAACTTCAAATCTCATCAAATCTTTCAGAACATAACAAAATTGCAAATACCCAGGGATTACAATAACAATCATAATGAGGAGGGAATTGATTGATCCCTCCTCCCATTACAATTGTTCTGCTACACCTTTTGCTAATCAATCATAGAATTTCAGGTCAAAACTACTTGCACAAAACAAATGCACCTTACAAATACCTAGTGCAGCTAATGCACCTTACAATACTTGGTGGCTTTTTGGTCTCACCCTAAACACTGGACATATAGAGGGAAAATCAACCTTTTCAAAATGAGAAACTGTCTCACAACTGAAGCATCAGTGCCAAACCTGGCGACATGATTATTTAAATGCTTATGTTCTCACAGAATGAACACAGGAGTGAGATTTCCCACATGCTGACATTCATACAAGACACAAATAGAAAGGGTGAATATCAAAAGCACTGACAATTTATGAGAAGTGCAGAAGCACTCTAATGCAGTTCAAGCTGCTGAAACATCAATTGGCTGCAGAGCTTTACAAGTGCTAAACACTAGAATGTTGGAAGCACACATTTTGGCAGGATGAATCCATACTATTTGTGCAGCAACTGCCAATTTACTCATAGCCATGATGCAGTCAGCAAATAATCAATGTGCAAATAATTAATTTAGCTGGCAAAGCCGAGGTCGGTTACAGAACTGGCGACCATTACTTCGCACCAATGCTGTGAAGGCAGCAGTAATGCCTGCCAGCACCACTGAGTACAAATACTGGTATGCATCCTCACCCCCTGCATAACCCCACAAGAGATTTTATGAGAACAATGTTGACCCATAATCCAGAGCTTCATGAGAAGACTTAAAGGTTATTGACAACCTTACCTTGTCGGAAGGAGTGGGAGGTCAAGTATACCCCTGCAATGATCACAGCTGAAGCCCCTGGAAGATACTGCAGCACGGCACAGAAAGTGTTTGTTAATTCCCCACTACAAGTCAAGAAAGCACATACCTCTAAGTAGAAGTGCATAATGACCAAATACAGGTAAGAGGGAGATGCTTACCGCTAAGGATTCAAATCCATTCAACTGGAAAGGTGAAGGGGTGCCTCGGCTCACTATGTAATGACCCGCAACAAGATCCATGGCATCCTAAACATACATTCCAGTGAGTGCCCTGTTTTGGAACAAAAAGCCCTCTACATGGGATACAACTGATATCATTAGAAGTGACATATCGAAACCACAATGAGGCATGTTAACGATCTTGTCCATAACTCCAACTGTTGACCTACCTGTCTGATACCATCTTGGAAATTATTGTAGTAATACCGAGCAAGGGAATTGAACCCATCCTGAAGAAGTCCTTGTAAAGTCCTCCTTCCATACCTATGGCCAGCCAAATTGCATCACTAAAAGGAAAGAGGGTGCAGAATTTCAAGTACAGAATTACAACAAGTACAGAATTATAAGTGGCTAGTTGAAAATGAGCCACATGTTCAGGAGCTACTCTGCTAGTATTGGAAATGAAACAAGGCACCTGACAAAGTCACCCTTCAAAGCCTGTGTACCAGAGTACTGAATGCTGATCTCATCACCATGATCAGCCCACACTGATCCACACCCACGACCAAGTTAAGTTCCAATCCTAATTCAAGGCCATCCCCAGTCCTCGCCCAATCTTATTTAATAGTTGCATTGACAAATGCTTGTTTGAAAAAACAATGACTCAACCAAAACCTGGAAAAAACAAAGGAGATGAACAAGGACCATTCTGTGCTAAAAGGAGTTTCTAAATCTGAACAACTGTGAGCCAAAGAGTAGTTCCAACAAAACATTTCAATAGATGGAAGACTGACAATTTTGTCTGCAGACAATCTAAACTGCACAATTCCTTCTCCTTTGTGCTAATGCCCTTTTGTTCATAGATTCACAAATTAGGCTCTATGGCTGCCCAAATATTTCCCTGAGGACTACACAGGCCCTACTGACTTATATGACTGTTATATCTAACATCAAGGCACATACATGTCTAGGCACAAAAACATGATAATGGAGGGGCCTTTCCAAAGGGATGGACAATGGAAAGACCATAAGAGGACACAACCAGCTGAAAGGACTGACAGGCAGATGTAAGGCAGATGTTAAAGGAAGGAGTGCAGGGACACACTGTTGATAATAGCTTTCTCCATAAGGACTGGATCTATTATACCTAAGCAACAATAATGCATGAGCAAAATCTTGAGGACAATAATTCAGCAATTCTGTCAGCAAGCACAGTAATTTCCAGTTATTATTGGAAAGAATAGAGAAAACTGATTTACTCGTGTATCCTCCAAATAAGTTCTAGGCTGTTATTGCCAAGGAGTAAAAATGTTACAAACTGTGAGCATGCATAAATATTTGCAAGACTCGCAGGATCTGTGCAGAACTCACAGAGTTTGAATTTCTCATCCAGCTGATCCTGGGGTTGAATACACTCAGAGGCCTCAAAAACACCAATTCGTTGCAGTTGTATCTCCAGTGCCTTCCGGCCTAACAAACTCTGCACACCCATGACCAAATCAACTCCAAGGTGATAACCTATTACAGAAAATTACCTCAGCAACCCAATCTACAACATAAGGTCATCTGAAGTGTTGTTTTTGGATGGAATACAAGGTCTGTTCCAACTCAGACACTCGGTCTTCTAAATCCCCAACTTCAATGTCCTCTCCCTTTGGCTGTGTACATCATAGAATAGTGTAGTTATGAGACAGCATACTACCTGTGTAACATTGGTGCGATCCAAACAGTCAATGCAATTTGTTCGAACAACTCCCTTCTGCTTTTCCAAAATCTTCCCCTCTGCATTGACCAAATAATACCTGAACAAAGAAATGCCATGAACTTACAATCAATAAAAAAAACCAGTCATATAAATGTATGAAAGATCAGGGGATATAATGCATATCAAGATATCTACTGGAAGAGTGATAGTTGCTAAAGCAGAGCAAAGTTGGAAAGGATATTCAGTATAATCATGTATTTCCTTGCCATATCATTAGGGTTTTGAAGTTTTTGACTTACCCTTGCTTGTCTAAATCCTCCCTGATATCATTGTATAAACTGGACAAGCGCTCAAAGTGAATGTGGCCACAAATGCGATGGAAATCAAATGTGATGTACCTAAAGTTAATGAAAGAACCAAACCCCAACAGGTAAAAACATGGACCAAACAACTTTATCACATATCTATTCAGAACACAGAGAAAACTCCACAAAAACACTTTGAAGGTATCTGTTGTGTTAAGAATGAGTATGGTCATAACCTTGAGAGTGCCACTCACAAAGTATCAGACCATTGCCTTCCTCATGAATGGCAGTAATTAGCTGCCATTACTCCACAATGATTCCACCAGCTCCTAAGATCAGGGGTAGATGATGAGTGTACAATGATCTACTGAAATTTTATGGCATAAAAACATACAAAAACATGCATTCATTTCATCAGATGTCTGGAAGCAATGGGAAGACTCAGTGATGGCATCAACTAACGCTCAAGAGTCAATAAAAAAATCAATAGCATCCTCATTCAAGCAAAACATGAGTGTAAGCTTCATTTCATCTTAGCTCACTCCTGTAAAGCAAGCATTTAAGCCTAAGGCACAAAGAGGCCTACTCACAATGTGATTCTCACCTTAAGGAATCATTCACGAGCTTTTGCATAGCACTGCCATAGGCTATGCTTAATACAGCCTCACTGCCTTGCTGCAACCACACACAATGACTCCTGTCAGAGTCTTTAATATCTTGACCTCCAAAAAATTTAAACGGAAGCAGAGCCCTACATTGTCACTGATATGAATTGGACAGTGGTGCTCCAATTGAAGGGGAATAATTCATGAGTGGATCATTTGAAACAGTGACAGCAGAATATACACCTGGTTGATGAGGTCAATTGCCAAAACATCACCATAGCGCTGTTGCAAATCCCGAAAGTGTCGCTCGACCACCAAGGGCTGAATTTCATGCAGCAATACCACTACCCAAAGTTACAAAACGACCTTTGGGGCTACAGCCATCAAATAAACTAGCAGAGTCCGGACCAGGATGACAAAAACCAGAGATCTTCAAACAGTTCAGGGTTGGCTCCATAAGATCCTGGGTTACACCAGAAGACCTTTTCACCAAACAAGCAGTCATATAGTGCAATATGAATCTCCCATTAACTAACAATGACCTGTACTCAAAACACCCTATGAAAGTGCCATATGCACCTGTTATACCAATCAGTTCTGCTGATGCCTTCTCATGGGGCAAATACCAGAAGTAATGTGTGAACCCCACACAGCTCTCACTCACACACAAGAATGTGCCCTGACCTATCTCTGAACAGCTATATTGGGAATCCAGGCTAAAAGAAAATCTTTTTGTTCGAGGAAAGAGCCTGTCTTTGGGCCCAGGACAGTTAAAAGGCACCATATCGGTCACTCATGAATCTAAGTCCCATCATATTTTGTATTCCGGGTTGCTGGACAATTGATTTCTAGGCCATTATGTCTAATGTGAATGCAAAGTGTGGCTCAACTACAGGGTTTCTAAGTTTCACTTCTCCTGAATGTGTGGAACTAATAAGAATATTACTTCACCAGATCCCACCCTGTCAAGCATCATACCGTATCTTCATAGTTAATGGCCTTGATCTTTGGCTTGTATGTCAGGTCCACAATCTGCTCCCACAAAACTGGAATGGAACCCCTGATCTGCATCCAGAAAATAACTATACAAGTCAGAATGGTGACTTCATGCAAACCCAAAGGAGCAAGCATGGACCATTGACAAGGTTTCATTGAATGAACCATGTACCTTTGTATTGGGCCTTGGATGTGCCCTTCCTTCAGCACACTAAAGGTAGCAAGAATACAACCTTCTGAAGCATCACAGATGTAGAAAGAAGAAATAATTTCACTAGGCAGATTTGGAATTGTGGAAGCCCTGAAGAATTAACAGAAATAGGCAAGCAGACATAGGATATGCAAGCAATATCTCAAGAAAATGGAAGAGGAGGCCTGTGACCATTTGGCCCACTTTAAGCAGGGGAGAAATGCACCTGAACATAGGAAGCAACAAAACCCTCTGCTTCAAGCACTTGTTCAGTTTCTACAAAATTAGCAACATTGCCATCCTTGTCTGCTCCTCTGCGCCACATGCGTGTCCCTGCCGTTAAACATTTGGTGACCCCAGCACAAAGTTACTCTTTTATGTGATGTCAATCAATAATAATGCTTCTTGATACCTTCTTGTTCAGGGAGACAGACAGAGGGGATGGTGAAACTAGAGGTTCCTAATACTGTGGAATGTTTTAGTGGTCAAAAGATGCCACCCAAAAAAATGACATCATGCCAAAGAACTATATGGTAATGCATTTTTCACCCACTGGCATACAACGACCACCTACTGTTGTCTCACATGAAAAGGAGGAAAAGGAAACAGAAAATTTACTAACCTATACGCCTTGTGCAACGCCTTGCAATTAATGTTACAGCCACCTCCTTGCCATGCACTTCAGTTTGAATCGTCTGGAAACGTGCTTAAGAGTCAAGGGCATCTCATTCTTATGGTAGAAATTGAACATGTTACAGAGAGAAAGTGTCAGCTTACAGAATGACCCCAGATAACTGGAGAGTGGAATGCACAAACAAATGAGTACAAAAAAGGACAATCTGCATCACTGTCTCAGAAGCATGAAGAGGATATTCCCTTGAATCACAGGCAGAATAAATGGCTCCAACTGCAGCCAAAGACCACAACAATCATAGATGTCAGTGCAAGAAGAGACACTCAGTTGCAGATAGTTGGCAAACTCTGCATCATTCTAAATGTCAGAAAAACGTCAGATTGCAACAATTTTTGTACATCAGAAGAGTTTGTGCACTTGGGTATTAGTTCCAGCTGATGGACAAATATCCAAGTTTGATATAAAAGCTCACCTTGTTTTCTATTAACTCCTCCAGGAGCAGCCTGTTCCACAGATATTTTGTATCAGCCTGAGCAAACATTCGCAGTAATGAAATGATTAGCTTTGCCACCAATACTTCTAAGTACCTTGGAGGAGATAAGCAGGCATACTGTTGCTCTAGTAGAAAAGACATAAGAATTCACTTCATCATAAGCACATAAACAAAGATTGTGACTTACCTGTTTCCAGAGAGGAGACCCTCCCAATATGCCAATCTCTTTTGACCTCTGTACACTGCAAACAACCCGGTCACATCCAATTAGGTTTTTGCATCAATCAAACTAAGTAACACATGAAATGAAGTAGTAATGAAGACAGTACATGAGCGAAGTGCTATCCACAGCAAACAACCCTCTGTATCAGTGCCTACATGTTTTGGTATATGTTGTCTTGGTATTTGAAATAGATGTTTAGGGGATCAGTAGATTCCCAGGTCAAGAAGTAAGACAACATTGGTCCTGGATTTTATGCAAGTACTTCAAAGATTACACTTCCATGAGAGGAAAGAAAAGGCGCTTGGACTATGACATACTCGAAAAGAAAAACCTTGCCATGCATAATTACTGGTTAAAACAGTTCACAGTTTGTGTATCAGTACAAGACAATCCCAAACAAGCACCAAACTTTCTATGCAAACTTATATATGCCACTGTCAGAGCATATTCAAAGTAATCAATTTAGAATGGAATCCCCTGATGAATATCACACAGATGGCACTCTTGCCTGTTGCCATGGCCAGTTTGTTGAGGAATCTTAAGGCAGCCATTAGATGAGACAGCTGTTCCCTCTTCTCCACTAGAAATGTTAATGTGGTCCCCACTTCTCCTTGGACTCAACAACTGGCTTCTCTTTCTCTTCTTTAAAGTGATCCATGTATAGCTTGGAATTTGACCCCATCTGCTCAAATTCTAAACTTTCTTAATAATAAGGAAGCTATCTATCATTCACCTTTACTGGTTCAGACTGCCCTAGCTCGTGTATCTTGCAAGGGACCATTAGGTTTTCTTTCTCACGACTCGAGGCTTTACAGGGCAACTAACTTTTGAAAAGACTTACTTGAGTGTTAAATCAGAGTCATATGAAAAGTAGAGGCCAGGAGTTTTCTCCAGTGACTTCAAAAGTGCCAAAAAATGTGCCTCGTCCCGCTTCTGCAACATACCGAAATGTATGTGTTAAAAAACTGCTGTGTGCAAACAACATATGGGAACAAAAATCTTGAGAAGACTTCCCACTGTTGCAGAGCACAGCACGTGCAAATGCACTCCTATATGAACCATATGGACTTTGACATGCAGTACAACCAATTCAGTCACGACAGATTCTATATGTAAGAACCTTGCAATTAAGATAAAACACATAGAGGGATGAATGAAACCATGTTCAGACCTCTTGGCTGGTGGAGTTCTGCAAGCTTCTGTTGCAGTTAAGAAAGCGCATTGATGTCACACGGTAGATAGGTGAACCCTTGTATGTGCCCATACACTGTCGTCCTGTGATTATCAAAGGATATGTCCCTGGAAACTCCAACCCAAAAGAAATAACCATGCTGGAAGACTGCTGTGTTTTCATTCATTGATGGGCAAATAAATGTCCAACGAACTTTGCCATCTAACTGGACTTCTGGAATCTTGCATTGAAAGCACAATCTCATGACCAATCTGTACATTTTCAGATTGCAATGCTAGCTCAGAACCTATGCAACTGGAATTGTCCTCGTGGTTTAGAATTGTGGAGGTTCAATCTTAGGGTTTTAAGAGCTGGGACTTGCCTGCAAGAAGCTTGACAATTCCTGCCAGCCCAAAAACAATTGTTGCATGTGGAACCTGTGCAGAGGCAGACAAAGGCAACTGACCTGGAAGCAGCAAGAGAGCAATTATCATACCCATCCAGAACAAGGAACAAAAACGCTGAAGAACTAAACTTGCAACTGAAGTGCCAACACTTATTGTCTGATGAGACAAGGAACAAAGAAAATGACAAACAGAAGATAGCAAATGTTGGGTTACCAAGAGTGCTCAGATTGCCATTGGAGCGATCAATGGCAAGCAACTGCCTTGAAATGGAGTCTGTGGGCTCCAACACATATTGGTCAGGGAGTTCCCATAAGCGCATCCGAGTGCACAAGCTCTGGCCCCCACCAAAATCCCCCATCTCCCTCTCATGCAATGCCAGAATGCTCAAACTTTTACACCTGTCTCACCATAGAAACAAAACCAAAAAAAATGTAAAAAAGAATGTCACATGGTTTCAAACACATCCAAATCATTATGTGCACAACAGTTTCTCCATTCAAAAAGCCTACAACAAAATTACAAACTCCTCCTCAAAAAGCCAATGAAGCAAATCACCAAAGTCTTTTACAGATCAAACCCTAGATCTACATCCAATACCCCCATTCTATGTCCCACATCACCCTAGGTCAAAACACTCACTGCCGTCTCCACAACATACAAAAATGTGAAACAGTAAGTCGTCGAATCTCTTGCACATATTTACGAAAAAAAGAATATGTCTTAGCACAAAGAACAGCACGATGCACTGAAGGATGAAGCTCATACCCACCAACAGAGCATGTTCCAAACCCTAAAAAACAAGGTTAAGCAAACAAAACAAAACAAAAGCGTACCACAGTAGTCACCACCAGGCTTGCGATCCGCCACAGACGTAACCAATATCAAAATATCCCCAAGGAAGAAGAAAAACCATAAGACTGCAGGGCATAAGAGTGATCTGATAGATCTACTACTCGACCGAAAAAGGCAGAGAACACAGATCTGTGTCGAAATTGAACCAGAGTTGATGAAAAAAGAAACGGTAAAAGAGAGAAGGGAGTGAAGAGATTGAAGCAGAGCACGCGAGAAGACTCACCAGATCACAAATGATGGAAACTTGGACGAATTGCGCGTGAGAAATGGCGATGGCGTGAAAGAAGCTCGACGACGACGACGACTACAAATACACTACACCCAAACAGCAAGCGCAACGCTTCTTCGTCCCGGGATACTACGCAATTAAATCCTCCAATAATTCTCTTTTTCCAGCGGCCACGATCTCATTTCCGACACGTTCAACGATTGAGATCTGATTATTACTATTATTATTACAGCTTATTTTATATTCTTGTTCGATTTCTGACCGTTGGATCACAAAACACGGAACTTCTTCATCCTGATTCTTTATTGCCTTTTTCTGCTAAGTGTAAATAAATCTCAGCGATTTTTAAAGCCGTTGATCTGCTTCAATCGACGGGTGTCAGAGCGCGGCGATGAATTTCGTCACTATTTAAAGGAAAAATAAATGCGAAGTTTTGGACGGCTCCGATCATCTGAGTTGTGTTCCCAAGTTAATCTTGGACACTCATCTTATTCTGATTCGACGGCTGTGGTCCATACACGTGCTGCATAATTTCGTTGTAATTTCGACAGTTGTCAGTATTCTCGATCCGACGGCGGTCGCTGTTCTCAGGTCAAAAAGGAGCTGTTGGGCTGATCGTGATCGTTAGTTTTGTAGATATCTAGAACAAGCTGCTGGATGGCTACAAGCCTAGGTGCCTTGTAGTAGGTACCTACTTCGTTAATTAACTGGTCCGGAGGTCAAATCCTGTGGGGTTCAATTTTGGATAGCGCCGATTTTTATATTTAATTTTCCTAAAAACTATTTTGGAGGAGGGGCAAAATGAGCGCTTTGGTCACCAAGTATGGGTAGCTCTTGTGTAATTTTGGTTGTTTATTTTGTAAGTACAGGAAATGGAAATTTTTAATCTTCAATTTGAATTTAGAATGATTATAAAATGGGTTCTTTACATGTTTTCATTAACTTTTTCTTTCTTTCTTGATAAATTGTAAATAAATATTGTTTATTTTCCAATTACCCTTACTCAAATTTTCTATTTTTGCAAAGTCCAATATACCAAGGTTCTTTTTCTTTTTCAATTAGGTGATGTTAAAAATATGATGATCTTTTCTATAAATAACAACATAATTGTTGAAATTTAGGGTTGAAAAAATTTGTTACCATATACCCTTGCCCATATTGGAATTTTTATTGAGGGTTTCATTATTATTATTATTATTTGGAATATTATATTCAATATTGTAGTTGGGCCCTCCCCCCTCCTCCCCACCTTTTTCCTTTGAATTTCAATGATTTCATCATGATTTATTGGGAGGGTCCATTGTTAGAGATTTATACTTGGTAATGACTTGTGATAATATTTCACACAACCAATCTCAGCAAATAATACATGAGTTTGACTCATAAATGCCTAAGAACCAATGGTGTATTTTTAATATTGCAATTTGAAAACCTTCATGTTTAACTTTCAACTTAATCAAGACTTGGTTGGTAAGACATTAGGTTAATTATATTATAACTTGTTCCTACAATACATTTTTCGGATGAATATAGCTCCAATGTTTTCATGACTTTTTGCATCCAAGTTGTATAGTTTTGCAATCTTGTCATAACAAGTTCATAAGTGGTTTCCATCTATTCTCTTTTCAACTCTACTACATTTTTATGTTGAACAACATGTTGCAATGCCAACTTCAACTTTTGAATCTATTTTTCTTATCAACCAACGTATGGTCAAATTTGGTGTTATCCCTCAAGAACATTTGACATTAGGTTGCATCCTCATCTCTTATTTTCTTGAAATCACAATATTTGTTATCATTTGATTAAGATTTTACAATAACATATCCCTCTCCACTTTGATCTTCTCCGATGCCTTGAACTATTTCTCCATATTTACTTGTCCATTGATTCACATTAAAAAACTCCATTTGTGCTTTGTTTATTTGTTATTCTTTTATTATCAACTCCTTTTACACCTCCTATGCTACTAACTATTACTTCAATTGATGTCCCTCATGAATTATATCCTGCAAATAAATTGTCATCTATTGTTTGGTAGTTTCCATTTGTTGCTATAGTTTGAACTCTAAACCCAAGTGATCTTGACATTTTCACTTGATCATATGACTGAGTTTGACTTGGGGTGTTACATGTTGTTGTAGTTTATGTTGGATTATCAATTATTCTTTTCGTTGTTTTCTTCCTTTTGAAAATTATAACTTCAAAATTATCATACTCCACAAATTGAATTGTTGCCTTATATGTAACTCTTTGTACCTCTTCTTTTCCACTTGTGACTTTGCTTTAGGAGATTGATTAGATGATTTCAAAGGTAGTTCAATGGCCTTTGTAACTGGTCTTTTGAATCTATGGCACTATGTGGTACTTTTGCTACAAATTGCTTCAATGGCTTGGATGTTGTTGTCACCTATGGTTGCTTTGGATGTTTTTCAAGAAATTAATTTTGCATCAATAATTTTTTGACAAGTGCAAAATTCCACAAATCTTTTTTTGAATCCAATTTACCCTTTCCTTTAATCAATTTGGTTTGAATTTTACTTCGTTTGTCAAATTTTTTTACAATTTTTTTTAATATAATCTCAGCCTAGTCCACATATTCCTTTATATTTACTTTTATCATATGAATTACATTTTTATTATCGAAGTAACATACTTCAATAAGTGCAAAAAACTTCACATCACAAAGAAACTTCAATTTATCTACATTCCACTGCCTTACACTAATGTAAACATCGATTGATATATTTTTTAAACATGTTATCTATTGTTGCATTACCCACCTACTTTTAATCCTTCCATCATTGGTAGAATTTTTAACATTTCCTCTATAAGGTGTTCATCCACCACTATCACCTTATTTCCAATTTGAAGAAATATATATTGTTTGCCTTATTCAAAATGTTAAAAATTCCATCAACAAGGCCATACGTGATATCTTTCACAAATCAATTAACCCTACTTTATTGGCTCAAACCTTGTTTTTACTCCCATATTGACCCACATAATTATCCTTTCCAATTCCATGGCATCAAATTTATAGTTGGTGAGTTTTGTGATGATTTGTTTTTCCTTCACATTTTTCTCACACATTTTTTCTCATTGTTTCCCTTTATCTTACTTAACACTATAATTTATCAACAAAATTCTCTTCATTCATTATGGCATTTACAATAACAAATCGAAGATAATGACAATGACAATTGTTCATGGCAATGGTTGCAATTATGTTTTGCACAAAATTGCATACTAAAATTATTGTTGTTTTTCGCATTTAAGGTTAGTGTTTTAATTAAACATAAACCAATTTTTAATTTTTTAATTCATGATGTGAATTGATCTAGGAACGATATGAGTATGATGTACATCCTCCACCTAGTATACTTGTGAACAAAAACTACGTACAAACTTGTTGTAACTCATCCTTTAATAATCATCTTCATCATCCTTTTATAATTTGACTACCATTTTCACTAATATCATTTTAAGTTTCTAAGTAAAAAAATTTAGAAATATTTTGATTATGTACTTCCTTATCCATGTACTTATATGGTTTTAATTTGTTTACATTGACCAACACATGGTTAGAGTCAAACTTATCCATAATAATTAATAATATTATATTATTGGGTTTAAAAAATTGTATTATTAAGGTTCAAACCACTTCCTTGTGAACTTCCATCGGTGGGTTTTATTTTATATGGGAAACCACCCAAAAAAATCACCAAACTTGAATTGTTTTTTTAGATGACATTATTGATCAATTCCACATAGTTTTTTTCCCTTATTGAACTCATGTAATTTTTTCTAGGTATAACTTGTCACCTTGTAGTTTTTCAAGGTTAAATATTATACTAGTTAACATGTGTAATGGATTTGCATCCTTGTGGTCCCCATTAATGATTAGTAAAACATATTTTATTAGCATGAATCAATTCAATAAGTAGATTAAATGATATGGGGTATACACGTGACTACCTTGTATGTTATTCTATATGAAAAATATATAATGGGAAGATGTTCATCCCAGTATGTCTTGTGTTCATTAATTAGTTTAATTATGTACCAATGACTTTGTTAGTTGATTATGCCTACCCATTTCCTTATGAATAATACGTGGTGGAATTCATATGTTTGAACATAAAGTGGTTAATTTCATATAATGCACACCGCAGTTAGTAACTATGGTTAATTTGGACACTAAAACTTGGTCAATATATGAACTTGTATAAAAAATTTGTTGTAATTGTAACAATGTTGGTACACAAAGGTTTCATACCCACCCCCTTAGTGATATAGTTATATGTGGCCACCAAGATGTTTTCTTTTTTGGTATAACATCCAACCAATTTGATTGATTGAATAAAATCAAGTTCTTTTCATGAATGGTTATTTTAGAAGTGTAGTTAGTAGTTTTTATCAAACATTGTGTGACAAGTCCTTCTATTCATTGGCAAACATCACATGATTTTGCAGAAGCCAACTACATCCTTGAACAATTTTGGCCACCAATATATTACATTTAAAACCTTTTTAGTTGTTTTATTTGCTACAAAATGGTTTTTTACAAGTCTTTCATGTAGTTCCCTAAGGATTATCTATGTTTCCTCTATGGTTCCACACCTATGCAATTTATTGTTTTAGATAGGTTTGTACATCACTCCATCTTTTAACGCAAATGGTTTCTTTTGGCCAATCCATTTTATTGTTATTCTAAATCAATAGGTTTAAATTAATAGGCCTAACATTTATGTAATCTACATCAATTCATTCACGTCATTCAACCAAATGCATATGAAATAATGTTGCATCCACAATGTGATCAAGTATTCCCATGTGTTTTCTAAAATATTATGATTTAAACAACACATTCACAACCACATGGGTATGTTTTAACTTATAAACCACAATAAGTTCATAATCTAAAAAAAGTAACAACCATCTTGCAATACATCTTGGGACATGTGGTTTGTTAATTAAATATATTTATGTCACATGATCTATATAAAAAACATTATTGCCTAAAAAATAATTTATGACCTTATGAAATGCAAAAAAAATTATTCATGCTTTAAATTTTGTGGTATATTATAATTTCCCTTCCTTTGTTTGATAACTATGAAGCATATACAAACATTGATCATGTTTATGTACAATGTTTAGGGCTAGCATAACACCTACAACCAATTAAAAAACAAGAACAAGAACATGAGATGTGCAAGACCAATGTGAAAACAAATATTTATTATGCTAACATATGTAAACATGAACATGAAAAGAACATGACAAGGCAATGTTGTAAGATCGTGTTTAAAATTAGTGTAAAATATACTAAAAGATGCAAGGTCCTATTTTTATTTATACCCCTTTGGGAACTTAACTCAAGGAGCTTTCAAAAAGGTTTTTATGTGTGCATTGAATAAAGGAACTTCTCGAATATTTTCTTAATTGAAAATCACGTCTGAATTAATTGAAAGTTAAATGGGATTTAACTAAAAGTCAACTGGGAGTTAATTGAAATTAATTATGATTTATTAAATAGTTATTTAAAATTTAACTAAGACTTAATTTAAAAATTAAAAGTTAACTACGATTTAAATATAACATAACTAATATTTAACTAAAAATGAACTAAAAGTTAACTAACACCAGTAAAAATCAACCAAAATGTAACCACTTCATTTATGACTATTTGCAATTTATAGTTGTTCGCGACTAGATTTGCGAATATTTGTAACTACAAGACCAAATTTCAACTATTTTGGTCATTCTCACAACTATGATGCAACTATTAGAAATTTCATCCTATTGGTTAGGTCAATCATACAATTATTTTCATCCATTAATAGGTTGATATGCTCCATTAGTCACAATAATCACCAAATTAATTGCATCCTAAAGGTATTCTACAATCACATAAGGCCGTATTTTAATGTATGTACTAAAGTTATATATATATATATAATATGCACACATATGTATATCGTTCATATAATGAATTTCAAAATTAATATTTGAACTTTGAATTTTTTATTCAAATATGAAAATTTGATATTCAATTATGGAAACTATTATTTTAATTTTGAAAAAATATCTTAGAATTTGAAACTTGATATTTGAATCTGAAATTTACTATTTCAATTGTTCTAAACACTATTTGAATTTCAAAATTTTGATTTGAATATGATATTTTCAATTTAAATTCAAAATGATTTATTTGATTTGAAAATTAATATTTGAATTATAAACTAATATTTGGGAATCCAAAAATTAGTATTTCAATTCAGAAAATTATTAATTGATTATAAAAATCAACGTTCTAATTTTGAATATTTTAATATGAATATTAAATTTTATATTTGAACTCTGAAAATTTTGCATTAAATTTTAAATAATCATTTGATTTGAACCTGAAATTTCAATCCCAAATTAATATTTTGAATTCTCAGATTAATACTTCCAGTCTGAAAATGATTTATTGAGTTAAAAAATCGACATTTCAATTTTGAATATTGCTATTTGAATCTGAAAATTGACATTTGAAGCTTGGAAATTGTTATTTAAATTCAAAAAATTTATTTGATCTAAAATTTGATATTTAGATTATAAACTAATATTTTCAAATCTAAAAATTAGTATTTCAATTCAAAAAAAATTATTGAATATCAAAATCGACATTTTGAGTTTACATTTTGTTTTTTGAACTTGAAATTTCATATTTGAATTCTAAAGTTTTTAATTTAAATTTTAAGAAATTATTTGACTTGAAATTTGAAATTTGAAATCCAAATTATTATTTTAGATTCTCAAAATTAATATTTCAATTCAGAAAATTATTAATTGAGTCTTAAAATGGACTTTTAAATTTTGAATATTATTATTTGAATCTGAATATTGACATTTCAATTCTGAAATTTGTTATTTAACTTCAAAAAACGTATTTGATCTAAAAATTGATATTTGAATTCTAAATTACTATTTTGGAATCTTAAATTTATATTTTAATTCAAAAAATTATTGATTTAGTTGTAAGCGTTTTTTCTAGTAGTGTTATCCATAATAAATCATTTTTATAAATAAATATAAATGATTATATTTATTAAATATAAGTTACACTAAATAATTATTTTTATAACATAAATTTTTATATTTTCTAATTTACATTATTATACTAGAAGAAATTAATTAATGTAATTAAAGTGACATTATTTTTAAATCATTGCAATTACTTCAAATAAGAATTAATTATTATGTGCACAATTATTTTATAATTGAACATAATTATTCACACTTTGTAATTTATAACTTCAAACTTCAATTAAAAATTTGGAAAAATTACAATGTAGCTAAAATAATTATTTTACTGATTTGAATTTCGTAAATTATTATATAATAATATTATTAATTCTGTGATTAATCATCTATGATAAATATTTTATAGTAATTATGAAAATTAATGTTATGTTTGACAAATTATTATATTTATAGTTAATAATTACCAAGAGAAAAAAATTACTTGACATATAATATTTTTACATCAATAAATGTAATTATACAATAAGTAATGTAATTAGTTGAATAATAATGTTTTTTAAATTCGTGTTATAATTTACTTTCTAATAGCAATTGTTAATTCATTACTCATAATTTTCACATAAAAATTTAGAATATTAAAACTTTAAATTATAGTCATTAAATTCGTTTTACATTAATTATATTATATATAATTTGATCAGATTCTAAAAATAAATAAAATATTTTAAAATATTTTATTTATTTAATTATTTATGAGTTATGTATTAATAACTTGTGAGTAACTAGATAATTAGTTTGTTAAATATTGAAAAATTATTGTTTATTTAAGTAGTTGATAATGAATACTAAAGATTTGTAATGTATAATATAAATATATGTAAATTTAATCATTATCAATTAAACAATGGTTTATTTATCTAGTACTTGAATTTTTTAGAATTCTAAAAATTTAAAAAGTAAGGCATGAAAAAAGTTTCAGAATTACAATTTAGTTTGTGAGGAAGTTGCAACTTCAAAACTTATCCCATATTGTTTGTCTTTCATTCCTATTTTGAACACTATATAAACAAGTGGGTGTGGTCATCCAATTTCACATTAAGAAATTTGTGCACAAGGGTTGAGCTAATGAAAAGGTTCAACTGAAAACAAAAAAACAAATTATGAACGTTTTTAAAGGACTTACCTTCCCAAACCTACTTATCTACCCAACTAGGTAGGTACCTAGTTTGACCTACCCACCTAGGTTGACCTATGTACCTACCTTCTTGGATACTTACCTATATGAGTGGGTATTTAACGTAGGAACGTAGAACCTACCTACCTATTTTTTTACCTAAGTAGGTAGGGTAGTATGTAGCCTAGCTTTATAAGCACCTATTTATGTACCCACCTAGGTACTTACCAACTGAATATTAATATTTTTATTAAATTATTTTTAATGCCACTTGACATTCTTACATTAGGCCACATGTCATAATATAATATCATCCAAGTATTTGAATTGAATGTCTTAAACTATTTCAAAGTAATAATAATAATATTTTAAATAAACAAATATTGAGACACGTGGCAACACATCATTTGCCTTCAATTGTCACAAAAATAATTGCATTTTAGTCGCATTTGATAATATGTATACAATGGAATCAAAGGATGAAATGTATTTGTTGACTTTTTTTTTCATACAATATCCTTTGTCAATTGTGATTAATTTATCACATGCGACTTGTCTCAGGTGACTAAGGAATTTTAATTGCAAATTGTTTTTTGCAACTTAAATTTTGTCTCAAAGACTAGTCGGAAATACATTTTCTCTTTTCATGTAAAAATGAATTATGAATCAAGTGGAAATGAACTAAAACTTAATTGGAAATTAATTGAGAGTCAATTGAAACTAAATTAAAACTTAAATACAAATTTATTACAAGTTGTTAATGATCATTCAAATGAATGACGTCCATGATATTGGCATTCGTGATAGATTCCATGTACTTTTGCTTAATAAGTTCCTCAATCTATTGACATTTTATAGTCCACATGAAAGGTTTTGTTTTCCATACGAGCTTTGTGCTGAAAGCCATAATGAACGTTTTTTATATAAAACAATGATAAATTGAACCATATTGTTAAAGACCTATATATGTTATGGATTAGTTAACATAAACATGTTAACTATGGAAATCTTCTTGGGATCTAATAGTTTACCTTCTTTAAACAATATAAACCCCAAAATCATTATAGAAAAAATTATGGAAACAACTTTTTAAAGATTCTAACTATCCCAAATTCTTTACACTTTTCAAATCACGATTTGAGTTTAGCTCAATGATTGTCCATGTCATTATAGATTGTGAAGTCATTTGGAAACATTGTCATGAATTTGTTTAGGTGTTCTTTTAAGGCTCTACTCACAGCTCTTTGGTAGGTGAGTGGTGCATTTTTCATTCTAAAAGGCATAACTACCCATATAAACATTCCGCAATGTTTGACAAAGGTTGTTTTGTATTTGTGCTTTGTGTTAAAGATAATTAACATGATAACTCGTCTAATTTTTTTAAAAAAACATCATGTTTTCAAATTGTGTTCAATATTTCATTAATGATTGGTAATGGGTATGGAACCTTCTTTGTACATTCAAGTTTTTTAAGTCCACAAAAATCTTTCATTTCCCATTTTTTAGTATTACAATAATAATTGATAACCACAAGGCTTTTATAGGTTATATAAATCTAGTTGTTAACAACTTGTCAGTATCATGTTTAACCATTGCAACATAATTAAGGTTCATCATTTATTTAACTTGATGTATAAGTGGAATGGACATATATAATTCAATTATGTGTTTGGCCAATTATGGTATTCATTTGAAGTCCTTGTAAATCCAAGTGAACACATGCATGTACTCCTTCATCAACTATTCTAGCTCATTCATCTTATTTTCATCAATACATGCATTCATTTTGATCTATTATA
>Ga0116228_10000736_pt1 | contig 25648 bp, 17 predicted proteins | sample S1TSphfallax_2_FD_89694 | JGI IMG/M metagenome (GOLD analysis project Ga0116228, IMG submission 89694) | Host-associated microbial communities from peat moss isolated from Minnesota, USA - S1T2_Fc - Sphagnum fallax MG | ecosystem: Host-associated > Plants > Peat moss > Unclassified | place...
TCGAACTGCGCGCGGCGCGTGCGAAGGGAAGAAGGGGAAGAAGTGGTGGTGGAAGAGATGGCGAGAGTGATGGCTTGGAATGTGATGAGGATTGGGAATTTGGGGCGGATGGGAGTTCTTTGGACCCTCGCTTTGCTTTACTCCTATCTCCATCTTCTCTTTCTGTATCCTCGTTTGCGTCGCTCGCCCTATTCGGTTCCTCAATCTCGGGCAGCAGCTTCGGACCTCAAACCTGCAAGCATTGTTACGGGGGTATGGTTCTTTTTATCTTCCCTCCTTCTTTTTTTAATCTTTCCCTTTCTTTTGTGCTCTTGGGATTGTGCTTTCTGCCTCCTTATAAGTGAGAAAAAGGCTTATTTGCTCCCCCATTCTCTGCCAGTGCTTGATCAGAAAGCGTTGTGGTGTGTGTGTTGTTGGAAAGAGTAGGCATCTTCTGGGATTGGTAAGGCTACAGCCATAGCTCTTGCACTCCAAGGATTCCATGTGATCCTAGGTGAGTTCACGATCATTTTACAAATACGACTCAAATTCAGATATATGGGTTTAGTAATCTGATGTGAAGCAGGCCCAATGCAATGCTCCTTCACACATGACAGACAGATACATGGACAGACAGAGAAAGTTTCAAGTATTAGAACAGACCAAATTGTCCCTGTAAAAATTCAGGTTCCAAGAATTTCCTAAATTGTAGAGATAGCTGATGCTATCAGATAGATACCATTGATCAGAATGTTCAATGTTGCAATTATGGCTTGAGCATTTGACACCCATAATCCTCAATACAGAATTGTAATTAAAGAGGTGTGTGGTGTGAGTATGGGCTCAGATGCAGTGGACACAAAACCTCAATATTTGTCAGTTCTCTAGTGGAAGAGCTGACATTAGAAACTTGTAGATTGTATGAAGCATTCTGAAGTTTCGATGCTTTTTTGGGGGCTGATTGCAGCCGGTCGTTCATTGAAGCGTCTGAGGGAGGTACTATCTTCCTTTTGTGACACAATTTCAAAGAGGGTATGCAATGATGTTCTCCTGCATCTTTTCTAGGCTTCACAATCACAGTGGTCATGATGGTGGTTGCTGTTATGGAGAGTTGCAGGTTGTGGCCGAAATCCAGAGGAAGCATAAGGATGTGTCTGTGCAGGCTCTAGAACTGGATTTGTGCCTGGTTCCATCAATTCTAAGCTTTGTGAAGACTATCCAGGTCCTCTTTGAAGGTGAAAACCCACCAGGTAAACTACAGCTACTGGTCAATAATGCTGGAATTCTGGCTACTTCACAAAGGTGGACCTCAGATGAATTTGACTGGTATGATACCACCACACTGGTCTGCCTTGTTTTGTGTCATGATGCACATGAATCCAAAGAAAGGATAGAACAATTGTCAATCTGTTACTTTCAAGTTGCACTTGGTTAGGCCTCTAGATACTCCCAGCGTTATGGTTGATCCCAAGGCATTGCATGATCATGGGATGCATTGGTGCATGTGGATTGGATGGGCAGCATGATGGCAAGCAATTACTTGGGGCCATACATGCTGACTTGTCAGTTATTGCCGCTGCTCTACAAGAATGCTCCCAGAGCCCGCATTGTCAATGTTGTCTCCTTCACCCATCGTTGTGGTACATACAATGTTCTAGCTCAAACTGCTGGTCACGTTTCTGCTCTTAAAAATTGTTCCTTGTGTTATGAGTTGCCAAAATTATGACTATGTGATTTGCAGTGCGAAGCTTGCAGGTGGATGAGGGTGGATTGATGCAAGGCACTCTCCAGACATCTTCTTACAATGGGGATTGGTATAGCCTTGCAAGAATCTATGAGACATCCAAATGTAGGTCACCTCTCTTTGTGGGTACTGTGCTCATGTCATTATCTTATCTTCAGGTTCAGACATAATAAGCTTGATTCAAACATTGAATTGCTTTGTGAAGTAAGAACTTTGAGTGCTTCAGATTTTTTCTCTTGACTGGACTGAACAGTTGACCTGCACAGTGTGTATGCTGCTCTTTTCATATGAGCTTCATCGTCGTCTCCACTCCAAGGAAGCTCCGTCACATATCTCTGTCATGTGTGTTCCTTGCTGTGAAACCTTTTGCTCCCTTATATCAGTTATCCACTCTCATGTCATTCTTCAGTGAACCAGGGCACAACTGAATTATAAGAGATATGTAGATGTGTCTTATTGGGAAGTGATTACATTGAGTGACAATAGCACATATGACTATGCAGGGCAGGGCCTACTACTTTTGCAAATTGTTGAAGTTGATGAATATGAAAGCAGAAGGAACAGGTTTGGAATCTGTCTAAGCACTATGATTGATGATTGATGTTTTCTCACAGACACAATCATAACTATGATTGATGATCAATGTTTTGACAGACACAATCATGATTGTGCAGGGCTGCAGACCCAGGGGCAGTAGCCAGCAATATCTTAAGGGAGATGCCTCATTTCCTTGTGGGACTCAGCAATCTGGTTCTCACACTGCTAACTCTACTGCAGTCACCAACAGCTGGGGCTGCATCAGTGGTTGATGCTGCCTTGGCTCCTTGGGTACCCTCAAACCTTCTTGGTCTATGTTCATCTTGTTTTGAGAATCCTTGTAGAGCTGCACAATGTCTGATCTTTCACTGTCATATTAAAGTTTCAAACTCCTGTCACAAATGAAGGAGAGGGAGATAATCCTCTCAGTTTGAGATGTCAACATTTGAATTCTGCTGTATACATGACATTTGTATTTGTGTGGTAGTGCAGGAGATATCAGGTAAGTATTACTTTGGGGGCAGAGGATTGACCTGTCAGTCATCGCAGATTTCTTACAACAGAAACCTTGCCAATGAACTATGGGAAGCTTCAGCTGCTGTTTCTGAAAGAGTTATGAGCCGATATGGAGCAAATTAGGCAGAATGTCCAAACCCTAATTTGAGATATTATACCTCCTGCAATAGAATTTGCATCAGTTGCACTCAGGTTAAGAACTTTAAAAACACTGCAGTAACAGCCATGCAGGTAGAGTTGATTAGGAATTCATGTATTTGTGAAGATACGCATACATGAAATCTCTTCCTTCATGAGCAACTTTCATAGGTTATGAGTGCATGCATTGTCATGTTACCTTCAAAGTGTTGTGGGGTTCTCCCTGCAAATCTCATAGATATGTTCATGCAGTGGCTTTAGCAGATGTTCTGCATCCAAGTAGTCATCCTGTTATGTATGCAACAGCTCTTGAAGTGTGGCAGCAATTGTTGAAGATGTGCCTAGGTGCAAGCCTAGGTTTGTCACACAAATCTCTATGGAGGAAGACCATTTGTACATCTCTGTAGGTGGCAAATTGGAAGATTGAGAGTAATGGGTTCATGGAGAACTGATTGGGTGAGGATTTTTCAAAACAGAAGGAAATTGCTCCGAAGTAGCCATTGTTGAGGTGGAGGACATGGTGTCTGGAATTTTCTGTTGCAACTTTGAATTGTGTTTCACAGTGAGGTTGTGCACTATGATGTGCTGTATTTTGCAGGCACCTGGACAAATTTCTTCACTTGTTTGACCTACAATTACCAGGTGCAGACAAGAGAAAAACAGTTCTTCTTGTGGCACTTGTAAGGTGCAGAAAATGTGTGCCAATTGCTTTAAACTCCTTACTGAGTGAACACAACAGCAGTAAGTGTTGTGAAAAAACAGGGCATTCAAGTTCTCTTCTACTAGTCCTCAACATGTCTCCTCAATCATGTTGACCTTGTGATTGTCCACTTTTCTTTGTTACTCACACACGTTCTGCAGATCCTCAAGTTGGATTCTAATCCCTCCAAGTGTGCTTTAGTAATCAGAGACCCGTAGCTAATTGGCGCGCATGCAAGCTGACAATCAATGACAGTGTACTAATACCAAGAGTTTTTAACTAACTCTGGAAGTTCAGCACCTTAAGACCAGGATAATTACTTCAAATCTGGATACAAGCACATGGAAGAAGTGGCTCTTTTTTCAAGCTTTTGATTCTTTCCAGCTGGAGTGCTGTTGGGGTTACAAAGCAAGCCCACTCAAATTGCTTCAATTGCCACCTTTATTCATATGTATCAATTAGTGACCCCTCATATTCATATGTATTAACTAGTGATTATTTTAATGATCTTTCTGTCTCATCCATGGGGATGTGGAAAACACATTTGCTATTGATTACAAAGGTGCTGTAGGTTGTCACTTGGCTCTGAAGCTTCAAGGGGACAAAGTGTTGCAGAAGTGATTAAGCATATGGAGTAGCTTAATCCATCAAACAAGCTCACATGGCATTAATTCTGGTAAGCAAAGATGTGGATTAGGTAGTCTTTGCTTAAACATTTGTATATTAGAAAAGAGCCCTTATGCTTAGGGGTGTGCCCAAGCTTGGTCACTGCTGGATCCAAAAACAAATCTGTGCTGTGATCTTGAGGGTGAAGTGCCAGGCATACACACGTTGGGTAGTTTGTATATTTTTACAGACTGGTACTGCATTGCACCTTGGTATGAATCTATTGGGACCCAATTATCTTATTCACCATTTCAAGATTTGATCGCATAAATTCTTTCCAGATTTGATTGTGTAAATGGTTTCAAACAAGACAATTGCAGAGTGTGTGTTCGTACCATAGGCACCAGCAGCACCATTGACCTCAAGTGTGTCTTATGGGTGATAGCTTTTGGGCCTCTGTCAGGTTTCCTGAATCTTGGATCCAGATTTCCAAGGTGTTTCAATAGAGTACAGTGGGGCTCCAAAACAACATCTTAAGCTTTTTTTTCCCCCTGTGGCAGCCTTCTTACAATAGCTGGTACATTTCAGGTATTAAGTGAGTGTGTGAGTCTGTCAAAGATCCTGACAGCCTGAAAGTGTCATGTAATACAAATGATTGAGGGAGGGAAAAAAATCCAAGATTTCTTCTAATTCACAAATGGTAATCTTATTTCTACAGAAACTTGAACATTCTCTCATCCATTCACATCTCTGATTATACATAGCTGCAGACTCCAAATGGATTTTTTTTATCAAAGTGTGAAATATGTGCAGACACCAACACCTTGAAAATGGAGGTTTGCTTGTTTGTTCACATCACATATCATTTGAACTCTACTCATGGGAAACCTTTGAAATTTAAATCAAAAGAAACAACTATGGAATTTGAGAAATCCCCACACCTACAAGACTTCAATGACAGTGCTAAGTTCAGAGGAACATACCATACAATCCAAAAGATGAACTCTCAATTACCATAGATTACCCAAAAGAAGACCCAAGGGCAATATTTTAATTTTTCATAAAGTGAGTGTATTTTAACCAAACAACCCAGCCGCTACTTTGGTTAAGTATGGGAAAATTAATCTAGATTAACCCCACTTAGATTATGGGTCTTTGATCAAAATTATTTATTGCACATTTCCAACTTGCTCTGTGTCTGTCAGTTTCCAAAGGAGAACTGGACAAATGTGGCTTGAGAAATTGCAAAAACCAACTAGGGTGTGGACAAGCAAGGCCATGGCACACACCCTTAATAAGACCAACAAACCCATAATATGACTAGGCACACATCCTTAATAAGATCGATAAACCCTCATGTGATGGATTAACTACAAACGCAATCCATATGGAAGCCCTGCAAAAGGGTTTGTTGAGCATTCCTTGGGGACTGAGATCATTGCACTGGAACTTGGGCCCCATTGGGAGTCTGGACCCCATTTTCTGCAAGTACTCATCCAAAGGCAATAGATAAACATATTACTACTTTCAACACACCGTTGGAGAGTACCATTACGCACAAGTCCCTGGCTCGTATTCTAAAGAGCACCATCACCCACTCAATCACACTTATCTGCCTTCTTTTTGGGGAATGGAATGATAGAACACTTTATGGAAAGAAGCAAAGGGGAAGATCATTTGGCAACAGTGCGTTTGTGTGAGAAGGATGGTTCCCTCCTTGACAGAAAGGAGACAAGCTGCCATTGTGTAAACTAGTGTCACAAGTGTTATGTGTGTTCGGAGCAGATTGCACCCACAAACTGAAAGTTAGAAGTTGTAGGTAATCACCACAATAAAAAGAATTGATTTTTTTTAATTTTTTCTCACAAGATGTGATTCGTGATTTCCCCCACCCAGCAACAATTTTTAAATCCAAAATTTTCAATTGCTAGCCAATGGAAATTGGGGATGTCCATACCATCTGATCTATCTAACAACTTAATCTTGGTTTTATAGTTACACTGGCACTGCAAACATTAACAATATTGCAGAGATCCAAAACAAACATGTTAAATGGGTCAAACTGCCATGTGGCCTAAACAATTTTGGATTATATTTCTATTAGATTGCTAGGGTGGAACACTCAAATAAACCTCCTCAATAAAGCTTGGGAGTAAGTTTTTCCTACACTTTTAGAGCATGCCTGACTTTAAAACTCAAAATAAGATTTGAACTGTAACAAATACATCTGTGTTTCTTTTTACTATCTGTCCTCCATGATCTACCTTTAGTCTAATGGACTCTCTGGTCCCAAATGGACGTAAATTGTAAACAGTAAACAGTTTCACATACTAAAAACTCACAAAGTCGTTCAGGGTTGGAAAGAGTGTGAATTTATGGGCATTAATGTCTCAAAGATAGGTATATCTTCAACAGTAATATGTGCAACACAAGAGTCACCAAGATAGAAGATGTGAGTTTGTGATGTGAATTACCTGATTCTAATTTTATGCACCCATTTATAACATGGAAGAAACTAATCAGGTCATTAACTAATTTGGAAAGGACCACCATAATAATGTATCATTAGTCACATTGATTCAAAATTTTAGTGAATTTTCTTTTCCCAGATCCTGGTTGCTTACAAACCCCAGAGGAACGAACAAACATGTATTAAGTTATGCAATGTGCATTTTCAATGGAAGAGAATTTGAGCCCTTACCATTATACACACACCAGGCCAGCAAGAGGCTCTCAGTCATGCTCCCCTTTTGGAAGGAAACTTTTGGCTCAAACTTGTGGCAATATGTGAGTGACATCTGAAATATTATGTGTGCATATAATGGATAGACATGTTCAGTAGGAGTGCATGCAACTAGATGAAAAGTTCTACATCCAATACAGGAAGCTTTTAGTTTCAAGTTTAAAACTATCATAAAGGGTAGAGTCATTACATGTTGAGCTGCTTGTTTACATGACCACACAAAAACCTCAATTTATGTCTTGAAATTCGTAAAGTGAAGACTATTATGATAAATTCGTGCTAGATTATGTTATAATTGACTTAATACACATATCATCATGCCATTGATCCATGGCAATATTGACCTCTCAAAAGCTGTTAACCACCTGAAATCAGATTGACCCCGACACATCAGATACAAAACACATCCTGCACCCTCCCTCTTGCTGTACATGAGGCTCAAGCTGCCATACACCTACCCAGCATTAAGTATGGTCTTACTACATAAGAGAGGTTTTGAGAAAGTTTTCTCACATGGTATTTATTTAGGCTACTGGACCTGAGCAAGCACTCACTTACATCTTGTAGTCCGTCTGTTTGAATTGACCTCCTAAATTTGGTGAGTCAGTAGCTTAAGATAGTTAAAGAGGTAGGTACAACTCTGGGTGCTCCTGAACTAGGTACATGGCCTCCTGTAACTAGTAGCCAGGCTCAAGGTAACCAATACCTGGTTCATTTGCACTTGAAATTTTTTCTACAAATTTTGTCACTTTTCGACCAGACTTCTTTTTTAAGTTTAAATTCGACTAGTTTTTCTAATTTTTGGAAAAAGGAAATCGCCAATTTTTATATCAAAAAATATGAGAAAAAAAAACACCCAGCGCCTTGTACTAGCACATAATTAGCTATGACTAAATTAATTTGGGTATAAATAATATGACCAACTATCCAGAAATCACTAGTTCCTTAAGATATTACTTGTAAGGTGCCACGATGAGTACTTTGTTCAAGAACAGATTTCAATCAGAAAATAACATAAATTTTGCTGATAAAATATATATTTGAAAAATAGGTAGTACTAGCTTCTAGGTACCTAACAAGGAAAGTTTTACCAACAGCCAGACCGACAGTGACGGCTGAGAAACGGGTTCGCAGCCTGCAGCAGCTCCAAGGGCGGCAAACTGGGCTCCCACCGTGGTTGGCTAAAAACGATTTGTCAGCAATGTGACGGCGTTGGCGATTGATGGTGACGTCCACAGCCCGGTGCAATTTGCAACTCTTTCGGTACACATTTTATTTTCTTTTCGAGTGCCAAAACCAAAGTATAACTATAAGTTCATGTTGTGCACAACTTCAGGGCTTTTTTATATGGCATAGCCTACTTGGAGTAAGCCCATTCTGGTCCCGCACGCAATGGGGGGCAGGGATTGCCCCCAACCTCAAAGGGAGCCTGAAAAAGTCACACCGTCCCACCCCCCTATCTCATAAAAATAAGCCACTAGGGGCCCAGGAGCTCTCCTTCCGTGGGAGTTGGAGGCTGACATTTTAACTTACAGCAATATCATGTCAACTTGCCGTCCAAATGTATTTCGGTTGCAGTCAACCAGGAAATTAGTATTTTTTTTTGGGTATGGTATCAGCTGGAATCCCAAATGAATTTCAGTTGTAGTCAACCAAATTTGCACTTTTAAAACTTAGAGTAAGTACCTATTCTGGTGATAGGTGAAAATCAGTGTTTCTTATTTTGGGCGAAATTTTGCCAAATTTTGATCTGAAGTATATGATTTCGACCTATACAAAGGATTTTCCATGGAAAAAAAATGGCCCAAATTCGCCGGATTTTGATTTCCAAATTGCCCAGATTTTTATGATAAGTTCCAGTAGGTAGCCAAGAATATAGAAGGATTCTGGATTTTTTTAACTTTCATATCTAGTCTGTAGCCAAATCTGGCTAAATCATCTTATGGATGATCACCACTTCAGCTACATCACAAAATTGGAAAAAAAACCTTGGTGAAAGTGAATTAAAATTAAGAGCTCCTTCTCCAATATTTGCACCATCACCAAAACTCCTGAAAACTCCTGAAGGAATAGTCTAGAACCAATGAGGCAACGACATGGCACTATTTTTGGAAAGCCATGAGGGCGTCCGTCTCTCCTCAAGAAAACCCTATAGAGGGGATGGGGACAGAAAACAGCCCCGTAATAATCACAAGAATCCAAAAAATACATCAGCCATAAAAAAAAAAACAATCAAGTAATGAAGTTTTCTCCACTGGCAAAGATATTATCGTTACACCAGACAGACTTAAAGTTCTCCTCAAGCTTAAAGCCTGTTCACACCTGACATTAAATAAATCATAAGTTGGTGTTATCTTTTAACTTTTTCCTTGGCATTCACATATAATATGCTAGTTATCAAAAAATCCAAGATGGCATCCTCGTTAGCAAACAATATCAATTGAGTGTTAAGTCAAATTTTAGTTACCATACAATCTTTAGATATCTTAGATTTCAACTGAAAAACCTTTTGTTATGTTAAAATATCGAAAAGGAGCACATAACTCAATGTTAAGACCTCCCTACTATTTATTTCCCACCTTTGTCCACAACAAGAGAGCTCCAACATACACAAGAAAGCTTTTTCAAAATAGAAAGCTTTTCTAGAAAAGTGCATTGCAAGAAAATCATTGAAGAAATTTTGTTTGTTTGTCAATACTCTGTAGTGATCCAACAATGAAATTATAACTACATCACAACTCAAAACAACTAAGTTGTCAAGAAGCACAAGCACGAAGAGCATCATGGTTTGGAGCCATTGGATTGCTAGTAAGAGGAAAAAGAGCATCACATAAAAGCAAAAGCAAGAGGAGCATCACAACTTAAAGCAACTAGGCTAGGAAGAAGTATAAGCAAAAGGAGCATCATGGCTTGGAGCCACTAAACTACCAGTGGGAACATCACATAAAGCAAAAGCAAGAGGAGTGTGAAAATAATCACAAGCAAAAGGAACATCACAACTTTGAGCAACTAGGCTACCAAAAAACACAAGCAAGAAAGAGCATCACAACTTAGAACAACTAGGTTGCCAAGAAGCACAAGCAAAAGTAGCATAATAGCTTGGAGCCACTAGACTATCAATAAGAAGAGCAAGAGAATCACATAAAAACAAGAAGGGGCATGACAAAAATCACTAGCAATAAGAGCATCAAGGAAAACACGAGCAATAAAAACATCTTGAAGGCATGAAAATATGAGCATCATGACTTTAAAGCAACTAGACTGCCAAGAATGAGAAGCAAGAGGAACATCATGGGTTTGGAGCAATTGGACTTCTAAGTAGCACTAGTAAGAGAAGCATCACAGCTTGAAACAACTGCATTACAAAGAAGCACAAGCACAAAATCCATCATGTCTTTGATTATTTCTCAATAAAGCATGAGCAAGAGGAGCAAGAACATCACTAACTTGGAGCAAGAACAACATCATCCTAAAGCTTGAAGGAGGAGGAGCTAATGGCTTTGCTAAAGGAGATCATCACAAAGACTAGGCAGGAGGTTGTGGGGAGAATTTTTTCCAAAAGTAAATCACATCACAAAGATTGGAAAAGAGGTTGTGGGGATTTTTTTTTCCCCAAAAGTAGCCTAGATCAGAGAAACCAGAAAGGAGGTTGTGGGGAGAATTTTTTTCCAAAAGTAGGCTAGGATCATCAAGGTTCATGAAATTATCCACCAATGACTTTTCCTTTTTTTTTCGAAAATTTGCCAAATGTTGAATTTTAATTTCAAAATGGCAAAATTTGGGTGTTTTTTCAATTTTTAAATCACCAAATGTCTTTTTTTTAAAGTTAATATTAAATGTTGCCAATTGCTAAACTAATGCCTAGTAAGTTGCCAAAAATATAAGAAGGTTTCAAAATCTTTTTTTTTAATTTTTTAATTGCCAAATCTGGTTAACAAATTTTGTGCAGCTCCAAGTGTATGTAGTCCTAAACCTTAAATTGAACTTGGTTATGCCTATGGTTGTTGGATTTTTTGCCCTTTTCTTGGGAGGATCTTGACCATGGGTTGTAAATGACCATTTAAAACATGAAAATTTGTTTGGACAATTTCATTCATGAACTAAAAATAGTAAGCAGTGAACCATCATACATTGGATATTATTTGTACATGGGCAAAAAAACTATCACCCATAGGCTACCACGTGTTCTAAATTTTTGAATTTTTTACTTTTGACCCCTTTCCTTTCAAATTGTCATATCTCATTCATATTTACTTTGTTTTTGACGATTTAAAGTGCAATTGGTGTGCTAACAACATGGGCACATTTTTTTTTCAATCACCAAAATGAAAGGAGCACTCCCCTACATTTTGGTGACCACTAAAACACTAAATGTTTTACCATAGGTGTGTTTACCTTCATGGCAGTGGATGCTCAATACAAATCTTTGGCCTTAAAAATTGTACCAAAGTTTAATTCACTTGTTTTTAAAAAATCACATGTTGAGAAAACTTTGGATGTTGCAAATTTGCACATTTGCACTTTTGCCCGTTTATTTTGGTTAAATTGTTATAACATTTTGCAAGAGGCTAAGTGGTTACATAAGGGTAGCTAACAAATAGTTTTAATAGAACTAATGTACCCTAAATACTTTGGGTTTTTGCATTAGATGTCAAAAGTGTGAGAATCATTTGTCAACCCTATGTGCACTATTACACATTGATATCTAAAGAGGATATCAACATATTTTGCTTCCAATGTGCATGAGGATAATGAAAAAACTTCCAAACCTAACCCATGATTTACTAATCAGTGTTGGGTAATTAAAATAAGATTGTATAATCAAAACGAGCATGTTCACTTTTGCACAAAATAAAAATCAAAACCTCAAGAAGTTGAAACATATGTGATTTTCTAAATCAAATGGAAGGAAACAAATTTTCAAAATATTTCAACTCCAACATATTTGGAACTTGTTTGAAGATTTATGTTTACAAAATTATGAATGTGATAAATTTTCATTGATGAATATATGGAAGCAAAAAAAAAAGGATTGTTTGCACAAATTTTATGTACAAAAGATTAATCATAGCTACCAAACTTTCATCACCATGTATTAAATTTTGTGCCACTTATTCTTAAATTTGTCATTATAATTTTTTGCATGGAATGTTTTGTTCATGGGAATATGGTTCAGAAAATTAATCCATTAATGAAAACTTCAACCATTTTATGGTAGCTTACATTTTAATATGCTCTAAACAAATAATTCATTTTTTTTCATTTTTCATCTCTTTGTGAATGTTGTAATTTAAGTTTTATCAAGTCTCATAACATTCATTACCTTATTAATTGTTCCATCATATGATTATGTGTGCACAAACTAGACATAAAATTGGCAAAAATCACATGAGAGATGAAGTCATTAATTTTTTTAAAACAACTTAAATGATTTTTCCAAGGACAAAGGGCTCATATATGCAATGTGGCCCACATGTCCACAATTTAATTAAGGCCATTTAAAAGTTCAAATTGCAACAAGTATATACACACAAACACATATGTGAAAAACTAGGGTGACATGGAGTTTATATGTCACATGTCATCATGGCATTGCTTTATAAACTCAATTGACAAAAAAATGAAAGGTCGTTTGTTGTTTTTCAATAAACAATTATAAACGAAGGTGTAGATTGGATTTTTTTGTTATAAAACATGTTTTATATACATATAAAAACTTGCTAAAACATGTAGATATTATGGTTGATAAAAATAATATTAACTAAATTTGTTCATTACATAAATCAAATTCTTTTATAAACAACCTATGTTGTAAATGATGTAGCACCACTATCATTAAACAAACTTTAAAAGTCAAAGAAGGTGATAATTTATTGCTACAATGTTAAAATCTTCAAAAAATGAAGATTTCAATGCTTAACATTGTTGATAGCTTGAAATCCCAATTAATAGCTATTAACAAGGTTTGTTCTCCCATGCCTTATGCTCTACACTTGCACCTCACCATCACAATGCCCATTTGAACTTTGATGCATGTATTTGCATTTTTTTCTTTGCGTCATAGCTTCATAGAATCACAATCTATCTACATCTATCATTATTGTTTTTCTATGTTAGTGCATCATTCTACATTTTTCACCAAAATGTTTTTTTACATCGCATCATAGTATCACAATGTTGTTCTACGACAACAATGGATAGTTTAACAATAATCACTTCAACAACAGACAACATCAAAAGAAAAGGTGGAGGTGGAAAAAACATTTCATCACATTGCAACTCCAATTGGAGCTAAAAGGAGATGGATCTAATGGATATGAATGTGATAGAAAATTCAAGAAACAATTCAACAAATAATCTAAACAAAAGAGGTGAAGGTAGAAAAAACAAAGGTTTTTCATGACAATGCAACTTGAATTAAACTCAAAAGGAGGTCATGCCCCTCATTAGAAGAAGAATTGTCAATTTCAATCAATTTTTGCAACTAAAAAATGTCATTTCCAATTATTTCTATTAGTCGCAAATAAAAAGTAATTTCAAATAACATATTTTAATTGCAAAAATTAGTTGTAAAGACATTTTTTTGTTTAATGTTTGAAATTAATTGTAAGGACAAGAAGCACAATGCTCTAAAGCAAATTGTTTCATTTGCAAACAAACATGATTCCTACAAGATAATGGTTAAACAAACTATCAAAAGACCTACAATCAATCACACACTCTAAGATTCTGCAAATCAATAAAATGTGCAAAAAAATTGGAATTGTGTCAATGGTGATTACAAGAAGATATTTGATTACCATAAATACATTGGCAATAACACTTCCTACTAGGTTTTAACATCAAAATAATGAAACATAGTCCATTTGCTAAGACAATTCAATGAAAATTATTATAATGCGATTGAGGCTTTCCAGGGGGGAATAAATATTAATGTTTGAATGCACACATGAAGGATCTGTAAGTAAAAGGTGATGGGCAAGACAATTAAATGAAGATCATCACAATGTGATTGAAGCCTTCCAAAAGGAAAAACACATTTACATTTGAATGCATGTGAGGGTTTTATAAGCAAAAGGTGATGGAATCTATGTACAACAAAAAAAAAGGGGGGAAAAACAATTTCAACTAGGTCATCAATCAAGGAGTTACTACAAATAATGTAATCATTTTAGATGAATTAACAAAATCTTTTGACCAAATCATCCTCTTCAACATTTTGCATTTGTGAATTTTAGAGATTATGACACCTATGAAAGCCAACACATGTCAAAAACATGGATCAATAACAACTATAACTCTTGGAAGCACTAAGTTGAAAAAAAATCATAAGAATTCTCGTTAGTCATTAAAACCATTGATAAAAATAGCAAGATTTGTTGACACCATGCACCACATCAACACAAGTCAATTTGAAATTGACAAGAATGTGACCAAGGTCATATGAAAAACTTTCAAAAAACATTTCAAGTATTTGAAGGATAAGGATAAGAATGCTTACAATATGAACAAGAATATGGTGAAGGTTTTTATCAAACTTCAACTTTACAATATGCGATGCCTTCATAAAAGACCAAACACAAATTCTTTTGCTAATCAATATTTTTAAATCTTCACTTGATGAGCAACCAATGTTGAATAGTCAAGACATAATGAAAACTAATTACAGTTAGTAATTGAAATGAAAAAGAACCAATTTTAAGTTGAGTTAATCCACCATTTGAACATTCAACATGATATACAACATCGTTGAACTAAACAATAGTAATGAACCTTACTTTAAATTCACGTAGTTGAAGTTGAATTAGACTACCATTTAAACATTGAACTTATAAAAATTCTAAAACCATTTCATTCCAATTCCATTTGAACAAGATTTTGAACTTGTCAAGATTTCAATTCAACATATGAACACTATCAATTCAATTCATTTCCATTTTAGCAAATTGAAATTAATTCCAATTGAAATTGCTCCACAAGGTAAAGAAGGAATGAATTACCCATCTTGAGAACAACAAAACCTTCTAGTTTTTTAGATCATGTGTGATGGCAAACTTGTCTAATAACATAGTAACTTGACAATCTTTTGAGTGTGTGATTATTGCTTGTTATAAACAACATACAAATGTATGAACATTATCAACAATGCAATCTAATTTTAATCCTTATCTTTAGTGCAATTGAACTATACAATTTTATTTTAGTTTGAACACATAAAAAATATAAATAAATGATGTTGTGATCAATTTTAACAAGTGTGATGACGATAATCTACATTCTTAAACTTGTTGCTACACTTTGAAACCAACTTGTAACAAGTATATCTTTAGACCCCTAAGGTTCAAAATGAGAAATAATGAACCAAAAAACCATATCAAACATGCCAAATAAACTACAATCCATATTACATATGTTTATGTGGTGCCATTTTAATGGCATGCTATTCATAGCAAGTTATGTTTGATCACCAATATGGATGTTGTGAAATTTAAATTGAATCATTAAATGTTTCAATTTCAAATTTTTGGTTGAGTTAAGAACATTTAAAGTTGAGTAGGTGTTCCATCAAACAACAATATTATCATAAAGGGCCCTTTGATTTTCATGATTTACAAACTCTTTAACACGCAATTTTTTTATAGTAACAAAAGACTATTAAACACGTTTTTAAAACATTCAAAATATAAGAAACCAATAATTTAATGTTTAAAATAAAAATAAAAATATAAGGTTTGTTTAAAGTTCACGAATATTTTGTGACATGTAAATGTGATGAAATTTATATATGTTTAAAACTAATTTATAATACAAGAAACTAAATATTTAAATAGTTAACATGTTTGGTATGATTTGCAATTATGACCATGTTTCAAAATGAAATGTATAATCTAGGAAAATTTTGAACATATTTACTCAAAAATGAATATTTTGGGACAAATATGAATATTTTCAATAACAGGTTGCAAAAGGTTTCATTCAAAATTTCTTTTTGTGAAAATTAATTTTTTTGTAAAAGGACCTCAAATAGACAATAATCCTTAGTTTAAAGTAAACACATCGGTTCATTGTTTTTCATTTGAACCCATAATAACAAAAAACTTTATACATCAATAAACAATTTTTCATAGGCTTTTAATCTTTTAGTAGCTATTTGCACAATACCTAATTAGCTAGAAACAACATTACATGTACATGTGCACAATAAGTGAAGAAGAAATTGGACTCGTTTTGTACTTCCATCATCAAATTGATGTACTTCATGTTGTTCACAGGTTGGTTCACATCCAAATCATTTTGTTAAGACTACACCAACAAATCCAACGATATTTTGCATTCAAATAATGTAACCTGCACATTGGCACAAGATACATGAATTACATGTTACAAGTAAATTAAGGCTGAGACTAATGTGACCATAACATTGGGGTTGTTTATTACAAGGTTTTATAAATTGTGTACTATAAGGTCAAATTGAATGTGGTTTGTTGAATCATCAAGTTTTGGAATGGAGAAAATGTCTTTTCATCTAAATCCTTTTGTTATTTCTAACTTTTTTGAATCTTTTGTCTATTTAAAATTGTTTTATAACTACATGCACATTTGAAAGGTGATGTCGGTGTTCAACTAATGTAGCATGGAGTGTTATGACTTTTTATTCTTTTCAATGTTTAGAATATTTCTCAAATTTTTTGATTTATCTAGGTGCAAATTATATGTTCCAAAGAACCAACAAGATTATTTTATAAAAGGACTATGAGTCCTTTATTAGTCCTTTTCATTTTTTCATACAAAGGAAAGTATGAGTGAATTTTTTTGCAACTTGTTATTCAAAATACGTATAGTTGAACCAATATATCATTTTTTTGTGTTGGTGATTCTTAGAATAAATATGAAATTTTCAAATGTGAGGATTTGGTTAGATTTTAAGTTTTGTTTTGAAACTTTATCATAATTCCAAATCATACCAAAATATGTTAATTAATTTAGATTTAAAAAAAAATGATAAGCTACAAATTTATTTGATATGCCATGTACATTACACCCCATTTATAGTACTTTTGAGATTTTGAACCATATGTTTAAGTTTAAAAATTTTAAATTTGATAACTTTTAGATCATGAATGTTTTTTTGAATGTGAGAATATTTTTTTATCATTTAAAGTTTTTATGATCAAAATTTCTTTATTAAAAGAATCCTTCACCTTAGTCATTTGCAAATTGATTTTTTTTATGCAACTATTGTTCAAGTTCAGAAGCCCTTTATTAAAACCAAAACCCAAAATTAAATTTAATGAATTTTTATTTTGAATTCCTCAACTCATATTAGTCATTTATCATAACTTCAATTTTTAAATTACTTTAAAATGTCAAAACAAGAACATATGCAAAAAAAGTTCATAGTTTTCACCATTATCTAACATGGTTTTTCATAACTTTGAACGTATTTGCACACAACTATATTATTCATGTTAGCCTTCAACACCCATAAAATCTTGTCATTTTTCAAGAGTAATTTCTCAATTAATAATAACATAATGAATAGTCATATTCTGCCAAACACATTGATGCATCAAAACAAACACTAGGTAACAAATAACAACTTTGACTACTAATTTCATAATACTAAACACATTTTGCAAACTTCATTTTAATAAGTAAACCAACCATGTCAAAGAACATATTTACTAAATGGACAACTTGCTTGGGAACACCTTGCAATGTATGAATACATGGGATTGACATAATTAGTGTAATCTATTAATGTTTCTAGCAAAAGTTGTGTGCATGTATCAATTTGTTCATCCATGAAGAGGCATGATTATAAAATATTTGATGAGGACAATTAAAAATTCGATGGATATGATGAGAGTTTTGGGAATGTTGTCCACTCATCATGGGCCTTATATCACAATGTAAATAATTGTACAATTGTGATAGATACAAACAAAACCTTTGCATTTGTTAAAATTAATTTGGTGGAAACAAATATGGGGACAAGCAAAGATCTCAAGGATTCTTGCATTTGTGATTGGAGCTATGGTGATGATTTGCTACAAAGTTCCACCACTTCTGGAAAATAAAATATTCATTGCAAACTTATTACATGTTAATTGAATTCAATGCATCTAATTCCATTTGGGCATTGACAACAACATTGAACTTGATTTTCAATTCAACATTTTTCCATTGAACTTAACAACATTGAGCTTAAAAAAAACATTGACCATGCTTTCAATTCAGCATTCTCCATTCCAATTGCAAACTTTATGTATCATTGAATTTGAAAACAAAAAATTGAATCATATTACCACACATTTGAACATTTAAGAATTTATCTAAAAACATAATTTCAACATTTCAATTTCATTTGAACATCACACTTGACAACATTTTAATTTGTTCATTCTATATGTGCTTGTTTATTCCCTAGGTATGTCACAAGTATCAATATTTGGCTAGATCCCAAAAGCTCATTACCTTGTAATGTAACTTCTACTTCATTGAGTTTTACATCCATCCTATTGTTTTAACTCATTTTTATTCCACCATGTGGATCTTCTTGTTATATTTGGAACATTAGCACATCAACATCCCTCCCATCCATTATCATGTTAAATACGAAGCAACAACATGTAACAACATCACAAAGGAAGAGGATATGAAGATTTCTTTTGAACATCAAATTTTTGAAAGTTTATTTTAGGATTACAATATTTTCCACCACATTCCTCCCTCTCAAAAGATGCTTGTTGTAAAATGCTTCCAAAAATGTGTGTTTAATGTTTGCACTTTGCTTACAAGGGATCATGAACAAAAGAAGAAATCAATAGCCTTTCACGACATTAAAATCCCTAATCCATGACTACATCCACGACTAGGTTGGTAATACTTTAAAACATCCATGACTATGTGATTGTATATTCAAATATATCATTTAAAAAAAATTATAGTTATAAAAGACAATGTTTTTTATGACCATAGTCATGAAGGACATCAAAAATATATTTTTCTACAATGTAAGTTTAGGTTAGGTAACTTATCAAAGCTCAAAGTATCCTAGACTAATTTTTTTGCATATATGTTAAAAACAGAAACCTTAGTTTACATAGAAACGAAAGTTAGCTTAATTAGTAATCTAGCCTAGGCTAGTTTAAACTTAACCTAGGCTAATTAATCTAAGAGTAGGTGGCAAGTGTGAGGACTTCAACCCCTCATGTTCACATTGAAGGAAAATGAGGCACCCGCAAGCTCCTTGATGGATTTGATTACGAGTCCAAAGGTGAACAACAAAAGGAGAAGGAGTCGGGGCTATGCGCTCTTTAGCTCATAACACTTCGAGGGGTAGAGAGGCGTGTTGGAACTCTGGGATGGGATTAAGGAGATTGACAAACACTTCAATCACTCACACTGACCTACATAAACCAAACAACATGTTGGTTAGTGCACATTAGAAGTACTTTGGTGCATGGACAAGCCATGGGTAAACACATATTCACAGGACTCATCATGGCCCAGACTTGAGGGAAGCCACCACCTTCCCCCCTTATAGTATACTCTGTGTTTGGCCATGAGACTAGCACCCAAATGTCATTTTGTCCCAGGACTCCAAAGTGGGAGTCTTGAAATTCCCATGGTTGGGACTCCCGCGACTTTAAGGGCCCATAACTTTGCATGCAAACATGTGATTGAGATGATGTCTAAAGCAAAGTTGTAGCCCTCGTCGAAAAATTTTCAATGGTATGTCGCATGACACTTGCACATAAGGAAATCTGAGCGAGTCTCGATTTTTAGTGGTCGAAAATCACAAAATGGGAATTCACTTGAAAGTGTGAAGGTTAATTCCTTCACACTTTCCTACATTCTTGGGAGTATGAGATGTGACTCCTGAACTTCCCTCTTGGCCCACACCCTTGCAAGCCCTTGCTTTGTTCGCAAGCCCAAGACTAAAGTTGCGACATAAAAAATCCTTAACCCACCTTTAACGATTGCACCACATGTTTTTAAATGATAAAACTAGACATCATATTATCATAAACAAATTAAAAAACCTACATAAATAACCTAGCCTAACGACTTGAATTATGTATTTAATGATCTACTTAGGTATCTACCTAATAACTTAATACGTACCTATTATCTAGGTAATTACTAATGACTTGATATTTACCTAATATCTATTTAGATAACAATAGGTATGTACCTACTTAGTAGGTTGTAGGTACCAAGCTAGTAGGTAGTAGTTATTACATACTTAGCCCAATATGTACTTAATAGTTACCTAGATAGTAAGTAATAGGTATCTACTTAGTAAACATTAACTACTTAATAGATATGTAAGTAGGTAGTAGGTATAGTACCTACGTATGCTTTCAACATAGGTTACTAATGTACATGTAGTCGCAAATGTAGTGATAAAAAAATGCTTGACCAACCTTTGACCATCAATTTAATATTAGAAGCTAAAAATTCCTTTGTTAAAACACCCATTGCATGTAAGGCCTCACTTTCAACCTCAAACCATAAACAAAGAAAAACACATAAAAGTTGTAGTACCAATACCAACTTTAATGGTGTAATTATAATTGATACAAATTGAAAGAAAAAAAAAAACAACAAACATGCAAAAAAAAAAGCATGAGATAGAAAATGAAAGTGACATAAGTAAATGAGCATGATAAATAGGATGAACATGATAGAAACAAGGAGCACAATAGGAAAAAAAATCATGACAAAGATTTTGAATGTGGTTGAAAGCTTGAAAACAATAGAAAAAAAAAACGTGAAAAAAAAAATGAAAATATAAAAAAATTGAGAGTGATAGAGAAAATGAACATGGTAATAGATAAAACAAACATATAGAAAGCTTGAACATGACAAAAAAATGAATGATAGAATGCAACAACAATGTTATTTAAGTGATAAGTGGGTTCTTTTATCACAATGATCCATTACCATGCTAGTAGAGTGATAACTTGTCACAAACCTAACACCTATCATCATCGTATTGTCAAAACTTTATCGACGCACATGACCTTTAGGTCTGAATGTATCTTAAGAATGGTTAATTATGAAAAATATAAACTTGGAAATGTGACTATCTTGATGAAAATATTACAAAATTATTTAAAACAAGGTTCTAAAAATAGAATTTTAGCACTTTGAAAATACCTCTTACTTTCACATGTTATCCCAATGTTAAATGAGCTCCTTAGGATTGCCCAACATTTTGAACATTCAAAACTTTTCATTGATTATGAATGATAACAAAATGCAATGTGTTGCCATGTATCATATGGGACCGGTGTTCTTTCTTTCAATTTTGTGATGTAGCCAAGGTGGCAATCATACATTGGCCAATTTAGCCAATTTAGGCTATTAACAAAATATGAAAGGAAAAAATTCCAGCCACCTACTCGAACCATGCAAATTTCGAATTTTCAAAATAAAAATAAAAATCATTGAATTTGTGACAGTAAAAAATTCCAAATCTTTTGCAACAGTACCGAACTTCACACAAAAAATGAAGGCTTTATCAGACATGTCACGACTAGGGGGGGGATATGTGAATGGGTTGGAAAACAAGGTGCAGATGGATCTCGAACAAAGAGCTCATGCACATAAGAATAAAGAACGAGTGGATATCTAGTTCTTGTCAAAGATTAAAGGGTCGTGGGTGACCTTTTTAGACTTTAAAAAGGGCTGCTTTATAAAGCTAAGGCACTATCCCTGAGCAATTGAAGTCCTCAATGTCTCTACTTTGTGCTTTCTTTTGTCCTTATGATGCTCCCTCAATGCTTTATGTACTTTGGATGTTTCTTGGTGCCCCTCTCTTTTGCATTCTTTTAAAAGATTTCAGTTTAGGGGTTTGTGCCTTTCTTTTTGAATCTTAACGTCCTAAGCACTAGTGATAAGATGTGCCTCCTCTTTCTCGCTATGCTCATATAGGGGTACCTTTCTGGGCTTTTCTTTTTATCAATCTTTTGAGCTGTTTGTGTTCTATCTTTGGTTCTCTTTTGCATTGCTTGGGGTTGGCTTGCAGGCTCTTTCTACCCTTTCATAAAAATCAACGATTGGGTTGATCACTTTATGTCTCTTTTCCAAATTTCATTTCTATTTCTTCTGTTTTGTTGTCTTTTCATGTAATAAGAGTTTGCCCCATTTACATCATTAGCAAAGGAAAATGTTAAATAGGCCAAAGGTCTTTAATTCCAGCAGTACTTTTGTACTGCTGCATTTCTTTTCACCCTATCTATCTACCCTTTGCCCATATAAGATGGAAGTGCAACAAAAATAATTGTGTTTGTAACCTGTTATGAATGTTTATAACAAGCCATGTTAAGTTTAAGTATACCAGTATACTGTAGTACTTTGGCCATTTCAACACATGTCTGTTGAATAATTAATTAATTTGGAAACATTCATTTCAACAAATAAAATATTCCCAAATATTCCGAATTTTCATTCACAATATTTTTTGATTTGGAAGAAATAATTCTTGAGAATTTCAACATTTCTGAAAATAATGTAATTAGTGTCGAACTGGCCAAGGTACTAAGGTAACATGCTACCTATATGCTACCCCTTATTATCCATAACATGGCATATTATGGGTACAAAATGTGTCTGGGCATCACCCAAATGTTTTGGGAAAATATTAATTAAGACAGGGCAGACCGGGTACAATATAATGTAGCAGTACTTTTGTAAGCAGGCCCTGAAGACCCTTGGCCCAATTTATATATTCCACTCACAACCCGTTTGAAAATTTATGCAGGTACCATTTTAGGGTTTTTCCTAGGTGGTACTGGGGTTTTTCTGTATTTTGTGATATTGAGATTTGGAAAAAAAATCCACAAAAATTAGCAAAATTAGTCAAATTTACACCAGGAAAAAAAAAATCTCAAATTTTGGTCTAAACAATTTTTATTTTTGTTTCAGAAGAACACACCAGGTGGGAGGTGGATTCCAATTTTGGCTTTGCCAAGTTTCATTTATGATGCGAATCAACTGTGGGAACACAGGCTACACTCTGTAACAAGCCCTGGTAGACGGCATACCATGAGATGGGAGCAGTATCTGGTCCTACTGGCCAGGACTCATTCCTAAGTGAAATGGACTGTGTCCAGAGTATCACTTGGAGTTTACTTTAAAAAACATATAAGCATTGGAAATTGATGAAACCCTGCCAAACTTTATAAAAAGAAAGCACCCAAAGAAAGGGAGAGAAAAAGAAGTAAGGGGAAAGGATTTCACAGAACCAGTGTGAAGGAATTCCAGGATTAGTGGGATGACTGAATGTAAATTACAAGAAAAAGAAACAAGTAAAAAAGTAGCCAGAGATAGATGTCAAAAAAGGTCAATTAGCAAAGTCTAGAAAGAAACAACTCACCCACTGCAAAGTCTTCATTTAAAAGGCAGGGCCAACAAATTACACAACTTACTCAGTAGGGATAAAGAACAGAAGCAGCAAAGAAATTATTTCTCATTTAAAAAAAAGGGCAAACTGTCAACCTTTATTCCAGAGAAAGTGCATAGTTCTGCCTAATGGGTAGGGACCAACAAATGGCCTTTGCACCATAGTCACTGCCTGTACTCAGCTGGGTTAAGACCTTGAACTGGAAAGAAGTTTTTATCCCTTTTCCAATGAAAGTGAAAACCTTTATTCCAAAGAAAGTTTCAATCATTTTTTCAGGTAATGTGGAGTGCAGGTGTTTGCACATTACAGTTCCATATTACATAACATCCATTTAGAGTAATATTCCTGAATGTAATTTGCCAGTCTGCTTCTGGACAGCAGCAGCTCAGGCAGACCTGTTGGTTATCCTAGAGAAGCCACAGCCACAACCACAACCAATGTATATTACAGGATATAATCTGCTTGGGTTAGCCATTCATGTTCCCCAACCATTGGGTGTTTGCAAAGCAAGCAAGAAAATAGCCAACTGAAATATGGAATATGATAATAACCTCCGAATGGCCGTAATAGCTAGCCAAAGCAGATTACATATTTGAACACAGAGATATCAGCACTCTTTATATTGGGGAAGGTCCTACTATGAGGGCATTACACAATTGGACCTGAGGGTGAAGCCCAAGGTTAAGGCCTATTGCCCTGACAGCAAGGCTTTCTCTGGTGTAACTACAGAGTAGCTCTTCAGCTTTACAGCTGAGATGAGCTGAGATGCAATAAAAGAAATGACGGTTGTTCAATCCCAACAAACTGCCTGCACTCCTTGAAATCAAGAGAAACCTCACTGAAGCCTGGAGTGGGAAGTTGTGCTTTGGGAGGTCCTCCAATTTACGCCATGATTTTCAGCTTAACACTAAACACTAAAGGATCATCCCCTTTCCAAGCAAGTCAAATTCATTAACTCCTTCGTTTGTTTGTAATTGCCTGATTGCATGACCAAAACACCTGTTCTGGCATGATCATTACATGTTCTTACACATGATTTCATGTCATGGCTTCAAATGAGTGTTGGTCCTGCATTAGATTTTGAGTATGCTAGGCGGCTCCTGGTATTCCGCACGAGGAGAACTTGAAGTGCATAGAGTTTCACTAGTGTCAAAGATGTTTGTTTGAAACATTGATACCAATAGTCTAGTATGTATATTGATTAGTAAGCTCATAGTACATGTTTATTAGGTACTAGACTGACACTCATTACAATTTACATCTTTGAACTCAACATTAACAAAATAGTTTGTCAAGACTCAACATGTGGCCATGAGATTGTACCTATTGACACATCTTCATTTAACTTATTCAAAGTGGATTTGGGGCTAGTCATCAACTCTTGTTTGGGGGCCATCCATAAGTAGTCCTTGCCAATTGGGTGCCATACCTACTTGGAAAAGGAGCAAGATGGGCTGGTTCACATTCCCCCAAAAAGGAAAAGATTTGGGGTAACTAACTACACATGTGTTTACTTACAATTCATCATGTTGTAATATGTGTGGCCTCCTGAGTCCTATCCATCCACACAATTAACTATTCTTAACTCATAGAAGTGGTGCCGGCATCTTTGAAATTTTGCAATAAGTTGAGTTTATTTGTTGATGGATTGACTTTGAATGGAAGTTGAATATTGCATTCATTTTGTTAGTAGCTGTTGGTGGATTATTCATTAGGAGATAGATAGAGAATGATATTTGTGATTCATGGTGCAAATACAATATTATTGTTGACAATGCAAAGATTTGACTCCAATAGAAGGTTTTAGTATTGATTTGGGGAAATCATCATTCCAATGTTCTAAATTTTATGACTTACAAAGTTCCTTCCATGACTTTTATACACAATTGTTGGAGTTAGTTTTGTACCAGCAACAAATGGGCTTTTATTTTAAATTTGTTGAATTGAGGAGCAAATGTTGAGTAACAGTAGTGTCAAGGGGAGACATCTTTATATTTGTTCTTTGTGCCGCTTTATTCTTGCAATAACTGACATGAGATAAAAGGCCCACACATGCTACGTGCTTAATAATTCCATAGAAATGCCTACTACTATTGCCTGACATATATTTGTTTGTTTTGTGAGTAAAACATTTGCCTGACAAGACAGATGTTGCTCCACTAGGCAGAACTATCCTATCATTAGCAAACTCTGAAGGTCTGTGTATCGTTACAATTGCAAGATCTGAGTTTTCTAGTCTGCCCATTTTGCATGAAGAAAAATCACCAA